>Ga0310696_10002003_pt1 | contig 28037 bp, 24 predicted proteins | sample AusTroGonzalo_MG_4_FD_203885 | JGI IMG/M metagenome (GOLD analysis project Ga0310696, IMG submission 203885) | Bovine rumen microbial communities from tropical cattle in Woodstock, Queensland, Australia - Gonzalo_02 (v2) (version 2) | ecosystem: Host-associated > Mammals > Digestive system >...
GTCCTCGATATGTGTCTTCACCGATTTGACGATAGCACCACAGGAGATGGCGAAGGCCATATAGTTGGCGTAAGACGGGTCGGTGATGATAATCTCGTCGCCGGGGTTGAGGCAAGCCATGTAGGCGAAGAGGATAGCTTCGCTACCGCCAGCGGTGATAATGATCTCATCGGGGCTGAGGTCGATGCCATACTCGGCATAGTAGCTAACCATCTTCGTTCGCAGCGATTTGGTTCCTTCCGACGGCGAATACGCCAAGATAGACTCGTCGAATTGGCGCACCGAATCCAGCGCACATGCGGGTGTCTGGATATCAGGTTGGCCGATATTGAGGTGGTACACTTTGATGCCGTTTCGTTTGGCAGTATCGGCATACTTGGCGAGTTTGCGGATGGGCGACTCCGGCATGTTTTTTGCCCGTTGGGATATATCCATTTTATCGTATAGTTGTGATGTGGAAACAGCATTGCTTCCACTCGTATTTGACGTAAATATTACCTGCTCGCTGCTGGTTGAGCAGTACTTGCCCGAGCACCAATTTGAGGTTGTCGTCGGTCATGAAATCGTGGGTATTGGTCACTTTGTCGAACTTGGTGTATGCCAGATCGAAGGTGGTGGCGTAGTTGTGTGCTGACTCCTTGACGGAATTAATATTGCCGCTCTTTTGCAGGCGATGGATGTCTTCGGCCGTGCGGAACACGGAGGTAACGCGGAAGCGGTAGTGCGGCAGCCCGTTACGGGATAGGATGTCGGCAAACTCGTTGCCGATGGAATCCAACCGTGCTGCGGCCTTTGGAACCAAGTAGGGGACGGAGTGGGTCAGATCTTCCACAATATAATTACGGTTGGTCTTAATCTCGCGCAGTTTGCCCCGAGTGTGTTCTGCCTCTTCGCGCGTTTGGGGAGGTGTGGTCAGTCCGATGGCTTGCGCGGCTTTCAGGTGCTTCTTATTCAGATCGTTGAACTTAATCCGATAGGAGATAGTGCGTCCGGGATAGCGCACTTCGTACAAGTCCTCCAACCGTTTGTCGGGGTCGATGGCCACGGTGTTGTGGATATCGCCGTCCTTGTGGTGTCGGCAACTGCGGATGCCGAATAGCGTGATTATCAGCACTATTAATACTGCTGCAACGCCGATTATTATCTTTGTTTTCTGTTCCATACAATTTTGCGGTGCAAAATTACAAATAAAAAATGATATATGCAAAAAAAGACCGCATTTCGCGGTCTTTTTTTGCGGAGAAAGGGGGATTATTTTACCCTTTCTTGCGGAGATGGGGGATTATAACTGATAAATCATAAATACCCGCCTTATTACCCGCAAAATATCGGCTCTCGTTAATTGTTATTTTGATGTTCGTTTCATTTGTCAGGACGCGTGAACGTACACAAATGATGCTGCAAGGGTACTATAAAATTCTGACATAAGCAAATATCCGGGCACAATTCTTCATTTTTTCTTCATATTTTAACGGCACTATACTTCATCGCCGGAATTTCTCACACGTATTATCTTTCTCTACGTGTCTAATCTACCGGCGATCTTTTCTATTTGCCGTTCTTATCCCTCCCCCAAAGACTCATTATCACCACACCACAACTGACACTACACGCGCACGTATATACTAAGGTAAATCACGCCCCCGCACGCTTGCGCGCGAAGATCGATGCACGTGAAGAACAGGTGGCTGCATTGGAGCAGGCGAAGACGAAGAAAAAGAGCGGTGCTCCGTCTGTGGGTGACAAGGTTCTGCACGCACTACGGCATACCTTTGTGCTAAAACATATTGTCAACCTGTTCATAACGAACATGAGTGCAAAAGACAAGGAGGAATAACAATCCTCCTTTTTTGTGAAAAAAATGACAGAAAAACATAGATTATTTCATATGTTTGCGCTGAAATGATGTAATAATTCGTCAAAAACACAATCCTACGTAAAAAAATGCGCGCGCGCCTTGCGTATGTCAGATAATTTGTGTATCTTTGCAGCGAATACGAAATAAAAGGCAACGCAATATGATTCTAATGATTATCCTGTTTGTGCTGATGTTGGTTGCGCTGTGGCTGGGTTCACGGCATGGCGGCTTGGCCTTGGGCGCCATCTGTGGTTTGGCGCTGGCAGTCATGGTGTTCGGATTCGAACTAGAACCCGGTACACCGCCCATAGATGTGATGCTCATCATCATCGCGGCGATTACCTGCGCCGGTATCATGCAGGCAGCCGGAGGTATGGACTGGCTGGTGCAATTGGCAGAGAAACTGCTTCGCAAGCATCCAAACAGCATCACCTTTTTGGCACCGCTATCCACGTTCCTGCTCACCGTGCTGTGCGGAACAGGTCACGTGGTATATATGATGATGCCCATTATCTGTGATATCGCTCTCAAGAAAGGTATCCGCCCGGAGCGTCCCTGCGCCGTGGCGTCGGTAGCGGCACAAGTGGGCATAACCTGTTCGCCCATCGCTGCGGCCGTGGTGGCATTTGTCGCTATCAGTAATGCCAATGGGTTTGAAGTGACGATACCAGAAGTGCTGATGGTGAATATTCCGGCGTGCCTGTGCGGACTGGTGGCGGCCGCTGCGGCATCCTACAAACGCGGCAAGGACCTTGACAAAGATCCTGAGTTTCAAGTCAAGATAGCCGACCCTGTGCAACGGGCGCATATTTATGGCGAAGACGCGAGTGCGCTGGACAAGAAGATTACCCCGCAAGGCAAAGCCTCTGTGTTCATTTTTCTCGGAGCCCTGCTGCTCGTCATTGTCTTTGCTGCCTTCCCCGACCTGTTACCGGCCTATGAGACCATCACACCCATCCAAGGAGCAGGGTCTGTTAAACTGCATAGCGGCGTTTCCATATCGGCTCAACAGTTGGCTGACGTGGGTGTGGAACTGAAGAGTTTCACGCGTGTTGAGCTGGTGGAAATAAAGATGAATCTGGTTATCGAAATCCTTATGATATCCGCTGCGGCGTTGATGGTGCTTTTTTGCAAAGCAAGTCCGAAAAAGGCCGTTGCGGGTCCGGTGTGGCAGGCGGGAATGACGGCTGTTGTCGCCATCTTCGGCATCGCATGGATGGCGGACACCTATTTTGCAAATTTCATGCCGCAGATACAGACGGGCCTCGTCAGCATAGTGGAGAAATATCCTTGGGCAATCGCTTTTGTATTCTTCAATGTGTCAATACTCATCAACTCGCAGGGCGCGGTGGTGGTTTCCATGTTGCCGTTGGCGTACAGCCTCGGCATACCCGGACCGGTGTTGCTCGGTGTGCTGCCCTCTGTGTACGGCTACTTCTTCATACCGACCTATCCGTCGGATATAGCGACCGTCAATTTTGACCGTTCGGGCACGACGAAAATAGGCAAGTACCTGCTCAACCACTCGTTCATGATGCCCGGCTTGATTTCTGTAGGCGTATCCACTGCCGTGGCCTATTTGCTGAGCAGCTTGATTTTTTAATCGGGAAGTGATATTGTGAAAACAAACAACTGTAAAAAATGAAAAAAATATTTACCTTATTTGGGTCAGTGCTGCTGAGTGTCAGCATATTCGCTTTGACTCCGCAGGCGGGCGATGCGTGGGATGCAACCACGGCTACGCTGACTATTAACAGTGATCCGGGCAGCGACCCCTATGTGTCCAACACGGAGATTGAGCTCCTGATGGTGGGTGCAGATGTGGAAAAAATCAGTGCGTATGCATTCGCGGAATGCTCCAACCTGCAATCCATCGCTTTTGCTCCAAGCGCTCAACTGGATACGATTGGCGAGAGTGCGTTCTATGGCACGGCTGTTGCCACGCTTATGTTCCCTGAATCGATTACGACGCTGGAAGCCTCGGCTTTTGCGTATTGCGCCCAGTTGTCATCGGTTGTGTTCCCGGCCAGCCTGCAAAAAATAGGGTCCGGTGCGTTTGAGAATTGCGATAACATGGAGTCGGTTACGATCCATGCGAATGCACTGGCTGAATATGACGCCTATGCCTTCCATGACTGTGACCTGCTTGCCCATATCTATGTGCCTGCAAGCTCCGTGGCTACCTACAAGGCAAACTGGCCGGCTTATGCAGACAAGATAGAGGCCATTCAGGAGCGGCCTTCCGGCATTGAACAGACGAGTGTGAAACCGGCTGCGGAAAACCGGAAATTGATGCAAGGCGGCATCCTACTCATCCTCCGCGACGACCAGACTTACACCCTCACCGGCCAGGCACTGAAATAGGGCGGAAAAAGAAGATTCCGAGTGTCAAAAAACACGTGTATGCCGGTAAAAATGAACAAAAAATTCATTTTATTCGACAAAAAATTGCGTAATTGGATTTTTTTACGTATCTTTGCGTGATTTTTTGATGATTACCGCCAGTAATCTGAAAGCAAGTATAAAATTAAATATGGATAGCACCATGAATGAACAATTAAAGGCCATTGCCAATTCCTATGCTGAGGAGTATCAAAGCGATGCCATCTATCCAGCTCACCTATTCAAGGCCATTCTCCACAAGGAGGTTGGTCTTGTGCGCTTTATTGAGACGGATCTGGACAAGGATTATTACTACCTGATGGATTGGGCTGATGTGCAGATGCAGCTGGCTCCACGTGCCGTGCGTCCGATGCGCGGGCTGGAACTGAGTGACGAGAGTCAAGCCGTGATAGATGAGGCGGAGAACTACAAGGTGAAGTTCAACCTTGACGAGACCGAACCCGTGTGTGTGTTGGCTGCGCTTGTCACCCCCGGCGTAGGTTTCAGTTTCGACCAACTGAAGACCCTTCCGCTCACGCCATCGGACATCAGTGCCAAGATGGGCGGCGGTGCCAATGTGGAAGCTCCGTATATGGAAGGCGCTGAGTTACACAAGAACACCCCTGCCAAAGGCAAAGGGGCGCTGGCCAAGTACTGCACGAACCTGACCGCGGTGGCCCAGGCGGGCAACCTGGACAATGTGGTAGGATTCGAGAAGGAGATTTCCATTATCTATGAGATATTAGGTCGCAAGATTAAGGCCAACCTCCTTGTTACCGGTGAGGCAGGCGTAGGCAAGACCTCGCTTGTACACGGGTTTGTCCGCGAGCTGGCAGCCGGCAAGGTGCCGGGATTCCTGGACGGTGCCGTGGCATACGAACTGGAGACCGCCGCACTGGGTGGTGACGCACAGTATAAAGGCGAAGTGGAAGACCGATTCAAGAGCATCATCAACGAGGTGGAGGAATGTGCCAATGCAGTGCTTGTCATCGAGAAGATTGACAAACTGTTTGACAAACAGGGCTCGCTGTACGGCTGCTCCACGCTGCTCAAGAACGAGCTGTCCAAAGGACGTTTGCAGTTGCTCTGCACATCCAGCATAGACGGCTATACCAAGAACATAGAAACCGATAAGGAGATGGTTTCCAACCTGGAGCGCATCACCATTGATGAACCCACCGCCGAGATGACGATGGAGATTCTCAAGGGTATCATGCCCGCTTATGAGGAATATCACGGATTGAAGGTGAGCGAAGAGGTGATGACAGAGTCCATCCGTCTGGCCAAGCGCTATTTGACCGAGAAATGCCTGCCGGCATCGGCAATTGACCTGCTGGACCGTACGATGGCGCATGTGAAGGTGGAGAATGACCTTGGCGAAGAGGAAAAGAAGCATACCGACCTGACCGCTGAAGACATGACGGCCGTAGTGGCCAAGCAGACGGGTATTCCGTTGGGTAAGGTACAGACGCAGGAGCGTGACCGATTGATGGGCGGTGAGGAGGAACTCAAGAAACGCGTCGTAGGTCAGGACCACGCCGTGAAGAAAGTGCTTGACGCCGTCTTTGAGGCACGTTCGGGTCTGAATAAGAAAGGCCAGCCTATGGGTTCGTTCTTCTTCCTCGGCCCGACCGGAACCGGTAAGACAGAGCTATCCAAGGCCCTTGCAGAGTTTTTGTTCGGCGACGAGAGTGCATTGCTGCGATTTGATATGTCGGAGTTCAAGGAGGAGCACTCGGTGGCATTGCTCTACGGCGCGCCTCCGGGATATGTGGGATACGAAGAGGGTGGTCTGCTTGTCAACAAGATTCGTCAGACACCGTATTCGGTGGTGCTGTTTGATGAGATTGAAAAAGCGCACAAATCCGTATTTGACCTGTTCCTGCAGATCCTTGACGAAGGCAAGCTGCACGACCGTCTCGGCCGCGTGGGCGATTTCTCAAACGCCCTGATCCTGTTCACATCCAATATCGGCGCACAGCAGATTGTTGAGAAATTCAACAGCGGCGTCATTCCGGAGAATAACGAGCTGATGGATATCATGCAGGGCTATTTCCGTCCTGAGTTCCTGGCCCGTCTGACAGAGATAGTGCCGTTCTCGCCGATTACGGAGCAGACGGTAACGAAGATATTTGACATCCATCTGAAGGGCTTGCTCAAACTGCTTGCCGAGCAGAACATCACGCTTGAGTTGACCGATGAGGCACGCAAGGCCATCGCCCTGAGAGGATTTAACCAGCAGTACGGCGCCCGTCCGATTTTGGGTATTATTCGCAAGGAGTTGCGTCACCCCATTTCGAAGATGATCATCTCCGGGAAAATCAAGTCCGGCGACCATGTAAAGGTTTCCATCAAAGACGGAAACGTGGTGATTGAAAGTTGAAAAATGCAAATTGAATATTAACTTAAATAAAATTCTACCATTATGGCAATGAAAGAAAATTTTATTTCGATGGCTCCCGATGAGCAGAGCAATGCGAAAGTCAGTTTGATCGACCAGAACAAAACCCTTATGATCGACCAGTACACCTCGGAAGTAGAGCCCGGCAACCCGGAGTTTGTGGAGGATATCCACAATATTGAGGATGCCTTTGCGCACTTCAAACCGAAAGTAGATGTTACCTTTACCGACGAGAACGGCGGTGCTGTGGAAGAGACCTTGCATTTCGGTGAAATCCGTGACTTTGAAGCCAATGGCGGCAAGGGTCGTCTGGTTGAGAACAGCCAGTACCTTTCCGGTGTGAAGATGCAGATCGAAACCAACCAGAAGATCCGCAAGTCTATTGAGCAGAACCGCAAACTGCGTGACATCCTCAAGGATTCAGGCAGCCGTGAGGAAATGAAGGCTATGCTGCAATCCATGCTTGACGAGCTCAATGCAGCAGATAAATAAATTGAAAGTTGAAAATTGAAAATTGAAAAGTGATATGGCTGAAGTTGAAATGAAAAAAGCCCCGGCAGCAGAACAAGCCGGTGCCCAATTACAGGAAAAAGCCCAAGCGCAGGACACATCCAAGATGCTTGCTGCATATGGTGGTTTCAACGCCATCCGCGGCTTCATGCCCGATGCGGACAACATGAATCCTGCACGCAAGGCTCAGAAAGACGTGTTCCTCAAGGACAAACGCTTCAAGGACAAACGTGCGGCTCTTGCCCGCGAGTTGGAGCGCTGGATAGAGCTGCTTGACCAAGAAGGCATTGATTCCGCTACGGGTTATGCAGATGCCTGCAAGCAGAAAGAGGATAAATATACCGACCTGCTCAAACAGGGTGTTACGGATGCGCTCTACGCTACACAGAACCTTGAGCGTTCCTACAGAGAGTTGGATTCGTTCTTCAAGACCTGCGGCACTGACAAGGTAAAGAACCTTCGCGTCATCAACGTAGTGAAAGAGGACATCGCTGATCCCGACTCCGGTTTTGCCCACGAAGTAGAGAATATCCTCCGTGACGGTTTTGACCGTTTGAGCCTGAAGGATGCCTACAGCCTTGTTTGCATCCCGGGTGCCGTACTCAATGACAAAGTGGACCTGCTCCAATGGGCTAAGATGGCATACAAATACAAAGTAATGCTGCTTACCGACCATGCTGACGAATATTCGTTCGACGACCTTCAGGCAAACACCGAGGGATATCGCGACAGCGATGCCGAACTGATGAACGTCATTATGACCGCCAACTGGATTGTAGGTCGTGAGGCAGAGAAACTGTCGGCAGACGAGGAAGATGCCAAGGCGTTCTATATCGCTCCTTCGGCAGCTCTCTGCGGCAAGCTGTACAACGAGACAGCGAACATGGCACAGGGTGCCGGCGGCAAGAAATACGGTACGCTGGACGGCGTGAAGGGTGTGAAGAGCGACCTGCTCAAATCCGAAATCGCTTCCCTGATGGACAACCAAGTGGTTCCGATGGTGTATAGCGAAGGCCGCGTCATGGCGTTCAACAACACCACCCTTTATAACGGCGACCTTGATGCCATGAAGGAATATCCCATCGTGCGCGTGTTCGACTGGGTGAAGAAAGTGCTGATGAACTATGTTCATGAGGTGGCTCTTGAGAACTGGGATCCGTATAACAGCCCGAAGAACCTGAAGGCTAAAATCCAGGAGTTCCTTAACCAATACAAAGGCTTTGGCAACCTCTTCCAGAACTACGAGATCGGTGAGCCGCGCATGGATCCTGTTACCAAGCAGATTACCTGCGACATTACCCTGACTCCGTTCTACGCAGCCAAGAACTTCGTCATCAAGGTGGCTGCCGACAAGAAGGACAAGGAAGCTACCATTGGTAATGCGTGATAAAAATGGTGGGTTAAAGTACGTAACATAATTTTGTAGCATAATTAATCAAAAAAAAATTTTTAGGATTATGGCAAAGACACCTGTATCGATGAAAATCGACGGTTACAAGGACAGAGAGGTCCTGATGGTAACCTATGAGTTTGACCAAGCTACCGACGTAGAAGGCCAGATGGCCGGTATTCCCCGTGGTGGCAGAATTCAAGTGCGCGTAAAGGCGCTGAACGACGGTACTCCCGACCTGTTGGCTTGGATGGTAGAGCGCAACCTGCCCAAAGACGGCAAGATTGAGTTCCTGGAGACCAAGACCGGCAAGGCGATGAAGACTATCGAGTTCAAGAACGGCTATTGCATCAACTTTGAAGAGAAGTGGGAAGACAAGGTCGGTCACTTTGAGGAAGTCACAATTACCTGCAAAGAGTTCGCTATCGGTTCCGTAAAATATGAGAACGAGTGGGCATAACGAATCGAAAATGGAAAATTGAAAGTTTAAAGAAAGGAAAACGATTATGGCAGAGAACGTAACACCGGTAACCCTTGTGGTGAAGGATTTCGAAGCACGTCAAGTAATGATGATTGACTATAAGTTTGACCAAGCAACCGACCGTGAAGGCCAAATAGCAGGTATCCCCCGTGGCGGGCGCGTTACCGTTCGCGTAAAAGCGATGAATGACGGCAACAGCCAGATGCTGCAATGGATGCTTTCGCCCAATGACCCCCGCGATTTCACCGTCACTTTCTATAACACAGTGGATGGCTCGACGATGAAAGAACTGAAGGGCACAGGCTGCTATTGCGTCAAGTACAAAGAGAAATGGGAAGACGGTCAGGAGCATTTCGAGGAGATGGAGATTGTATGCCAGAAACTCGAGAACGGTCCTGTAGCGTTTGAGAACCCCTGGAAGTAATTCATAGATTGCACGGAGCTGCCCTCCGATGTGTCGGAGGGCGGTTTTGTGTCGTCATCACCTGATATTGCAAACAACCGTGGCACTACTAACAAAACTGAATATGCAGGGTGTGCAGGATCCTTACCTGGTGGTAGGGTTCCGTTGTCGTCATAGCCGCAAGCACAATGGTTTTCATCCGACTACCAGTTCTTCCTGCGAACAGATAGAGATAACGGTCGTCGCTCCGACGAACGACGATTTTCTATTCTATGAGTGGCTCATCAACCGCAGCAAGCAGTCGGGCTCGTTGTCATACGAACTGCCTGTGTCGCCCCAAAACGGCAGCGGCGAGAAGCGTGTTATCGAATTCTCGGATGCAGGTTGCCTGTCGGTCAGCGAGCATTACGACATCAACGAGCGCAACCGCAGGCTGATAACCATCGTGGTTGTGCCCGAGGAAGTGAAAATTGATGATATCAATGTCAAACATCTTTGATACCCGTCAGCACCATGAGAGAGATTAAAGTGATGATTTTCCGTGGCGACGTTGCCAAATTGTCGGAGAGCAGTTTCCGCGACGCCGTACAGCAAGACGCTTTCCGTCGTCCCAACGGCATGGCAGTGCAGCAATACGCCTATGCCTGTTCGGTGCAACGCGACAGCGTAGGTACTATATATGGTGATGCGCAGAGCGTGACTTTCGATTTTTCCGTCTGCGTGATGAAAACAGGACAGAACCTGTTCTATGAGAAACTGCAGGACAACGGTCCTGATCAGTACAGTTTCGTATTCAATGCCGTCTTTGATGACGACAAATTGCAATCGTTTGACCAGGCTATCATGGTGGAAGGCTATGTGGTGGATGTGGAAGAGGCTGGCTCGAACGATAATGAGCAGGCAACCATTCGGGTCAAACTGCTGGCCAGTGAACTGACCTATATCCACAAGAACAACGACAAACTCACACTGAGCATAATTAGCCAATAATATGTCATTTCTACTCATACTCAAGTCGAATACGGATTCCTCGGAGCGTGTCTCCAAGACCATGCACAAGGAAATCAAGTTGAATAATGTGGCCTGCGAACTATGGCTGCACGAGCTCAGTTATCAGAAGAAGATATTTCAGCCGGGAATGGTACTCGCCAAGCTGCAACTTAAACGTAAGGAGTACCCGGCTGACGCGAAGAATATCGGCATTCCCACCGATATCATCGTCAGCCATTTCAAAGACAATGTACTGAAGGTGACACGTAACGGCAGTGACGTGGCGACCGACTATTATATATATAAGGTGATACCTGAGTACCGGCGAGATAGCGATTCCAACCAATACGTGGAGTTGACCTGCTATTGCTACAGCCGCGACCATAAGCTGACCCTCAACCCGTATAGTAAGATGTACGTGAATAAGAAACTGGTTGGCGATATGACACAAAGCGGCAATGAAGGTATCATGCAGACAGAACTCAACGGCATATTGCAGAAAGCGGGATTTGACGACAAGACTATCGATTGCAGCAGTCTGCGTTTTCTCAAATATATCTCCAAGCCTGAGAAGAAAGACGAGAAGGGCAATATCGTCCAGGCAGAGGAGCGGAAAGAGTTCATCCAGCCTTACCTCGTGCAATACAACGAGAGTTTCTACGATTTTCTCGCCCGTACCGCCAACCGTTGCGGTGAGTTCCTCTATCACGATCAGGGCAAACTTCATCTGGGTCTTCCCGTCACTCCGGAAGACAAGATCCGCACGATAGACGAGCAGAAGGTCTATGCCTACCGCTATCAGAGTTTCGCAGACCCCGTCATTGAGACCTCTCCGGTCTATGTGGACGGTTCCAAGCTGGGGGATAGCCAGCGAGGCAAAGGTCAGTTCGCTTCCGGCGGGGACTATTTCTACTACGACGAGTTGCCGATAGACGAATATCTGGGCATGGTGCTCACCAAGGACGAATTTTCGAGTTTCACGCGTGAGTACACCGCCATGAAACCGATACATATCGAAACATTGAGCACTTTCCTGACCAAACCCTCGCTCGGGGAAGCCGCCGGAGCAATAGTCGCAGCGGAAGGCAAGGCCGTATGGCTGGCCAATAGCAATGCGGACAAGAAGAATGAATACGGTAATAAGCTGTATATCAAACCGGCCATCTCCGAGCAGAAAGACGGCGACAAAGTCTGCCTGTACGGCTCGATGCTCAACAGCGACGTGCAGGGCTACAACTACGAGCATGCGCAGAACCTGAATATGAAGTTCTACCAGTTTGTAAGCAAATGTAGCCACAATATCGGCAAGAGCCTCATTGAGGTGGAGACAGGTGTCGATTCGCCTACCTACGTTCTGGGTGAAGAAGTGAAATTCATCGATCAGAACTACATCGTCATCGGTGTGGAAGAAGACCTGATGTCCGATCGCTCCGAGGACGTAGCAAGAGGTCAGCGTTTGGTATTGGCGCCGATGTGCTCAATGACGGTAAAAGGCAGTGACGAGACGACGCTCTCGCTCTTCTGTCCGCCTCCTGTGGTACCTTTCGCCCGCGAAGTAGGCGTTCAGCGTGCGTTTGTCGCCAAGAACGGCGATCCACAAGGTCTCGGCCGCGTTTGCATCCGTTATCCGTGGCAGCAAGCCTCGGATGATCCCTCACCGTGGATTCGTATGGCGGTGCCGTTTGCGCCGAATGACGCGCCAGTCGCCGGTGCCGGTTTCTTCTTCGAGCCGAAAGTAGGCGACGAGGTGGTGGTCGATTATGAGAACGGAAACATAGAGCACCCGATCATTACCGGTTCGCTCTTCTCCCTCCGCAGTCCCGCCCCCTCTTCGACACGCAGGGAGATTCTGAGCCTCCAATCGGAGCGTGACCGCAAGATCATGTCCGAGAAGGGTCATTCCATCAACTTCACCGATACCGATATCGCCTCCCACTTCCTGACAGGTTTCTTACCGGGATACAAAATGCTCACCACCTTTATGGGCAAACTTGGAGTTGATTTACACTTCGGCGAGGACGACTCGATATCCGGAGGAATCACACTGTGCGACTCGTGGGGCATGTACCGTATTACCGCCTCTTCCACCGATCGTAATATCTCCATCATGTCCCCCTACGGTGACATAAAGATGAATGCTTTCACCGGCATTTCTATCTGCGCGCCGAACGGTGACGTGCGCATTCAGGGAAAGAATATTTCCATCGAGGCGGGCAACGAACTGAAACTCATCTCCGGTAAGAATATCAGCAACAGTCATAAATCAGTTCTCGATAAATTTGCATCCGCTATATCCGCAGCGATCACCGCCGGAGTGGATGCGTCGTTGGGTACGTTGGCAGATTTCACCTTTATCCGTACCATCTATGAGACCTTAGTGAAGCCGGTAGCCGGAACGATGACTATTCACTCGGGTCGCTATTTGCTGCTCGATGCGGGAGGTGCGCGGGCTGAGATACCCAACAAGGGGCTTAGCATCAAGGGCATCAAGAATATGGAGAGCGGCTACGCCGATGTACTCGCATTGACACGCAGCCTCCCCTTCATTCCGAGACTGGTGGATTCATTTATGCGTGAATATATAGACAAGTACAAAAATGTCTACGATACTCAGACGGCGATGCAAGCACTCCGTGGATATAACACGATGACGAATCCTGCCAAGGACAGTCTGATTGAGAAGGGCTTCAGCGGCAAAGAGGTTAAGAAGAGTGATATGAAATTTGATCTTACAGTGCTGCTGACCCAGATTCAGGTTGACAATCTGCACACCACGATCAGTTCCTACACTTCAGGCATTAACTCGCTGTACAACAGCTGTAATGAGTTTGCAAACGGCGTGAATCTGGCCAAGAATGATAACGGACTCTCTTACTTCGCCAAGGCTATGAAAAGCGCGCTGAAGAAAAGCCAGTCAGACATGCCCGACTATATTAAGGCCATTCTGAACAAGACCGAAACATTCTCGGACCCGGCGAAGACATTTGACTCCACGACCATGGACCGCAAATTCATGAGCCGCATGCTGACAGAGAAACTGATAACAGAGTCCAAGGTGCTTGAGCGTAATCCGCTGGAGGCAGTCAAGACTCCGATTATGTTCTCCAGCAGATCCGATTATCTCAATGATGAAACATGGTGTGATTACATCAATCAGCTGGTTCCGTACAATGCGTTGTCCACGGCGAATCTGACGACTTGGGAGTCGATCAAGAAGGCCGTCGCGGCCAGCTTCCCGGCAGCATTAGGCGCACTGAATAATCATTTCTGGGACTTTAACTGGTATAAAGCGAATAAATTGTGGGACTCCAACAAACAAGGTGAAATCCTCATGTCCGACAAGGGCGGCAAGGAGACCATCAGCATTGTCAACGGTGTACTTACCCGCACGCCTAATGAGGACAAATTCATTGAACAGGTAAAAGATGTAATGCTAACCATATAATTTATCCATACTATGGCAAAAGAAAGAGATAAAACCTTTTTGGATGAATGGAAGAAACTGATCAACGACTTCAACGATAGCGTGGAAAAATCGCTTGCGGAAATCAGGGACTGCAAGCGCGATATCGAGCAGATGAAAGCGGATCTGATGAACGAGGTGAACACCGGTCAGTATTTCCGGGATGAGGATTGTATTGTGATTTCTGCGCCTCGCATCATCATCGGTAATGTCAATAAGGACGGCAACCTCAAGGAAGAGGTCGGCGAAATCATTATCCGTGGCCATGCGTTGGATATGAACGGTGTGGGCAGTGGAGGAAAAATCACTATGAACGCGCCTGTCATCGAGCAGAAAGCGGTGGATACCGGTCTGGACGGCAGGGAAGCGGTGGTTTATTCGGATTCGCAGATTACCTCGCAGGCTCGCGCGATTGTGTTGAGCAGTCAGAGTCCGAAGGAAGATGAGAAATATAAAGCGACTTTCCTAAGCATACCGGAAGCGAAGTCCGGAATCCTTTTTACTTCCGAGAAAGATATAACCATAAAGGCCGCTCCGTCCAACCAGAAGAAAAAGGAGTTGATAGATAAGGAGACAACGGATATTGACACGAAGATTGCAGCCCGAAAAACGGAAATAAACACCAAAGAGCAGGATGCAGCGTTCAAGTTGATGAGGCTCTCCAATATTCTGAGCAATGAAAAAGGACTGAATGATGATGATGACTTGACCAGCACCAATGTGCTTGCGTTGGACGAAATACGCGGTACTCTGAAGGGAGAACTGACTCAATTCAACAATCTCCTGATAGAATATGCGTCGGCTGTGTCGGATTTGGCGGAGTTGACGCGTAAGAAGCAGGCCCTGAAGGCGGAAGGCGACCACGTGAATGCCACCGCGGAAGAGTACAAGCAAGACACCGATGCGTGTATCAATCTGCAGTCCGAGAGCATTGAAATGTTCACCATGGACGGCGATGACAACTGGCGTAATAACGAAGGAGCAGGCGTTGGAATACAGGCTAACAGAATCCAACTGCATTCCACATATCAGGCGAAGGACGATAGTTCGGAGTCATTAACGCCGGAAGAATCCAAAGGCCGTGTGGATATCCAAGCGCGTAACGTAAACATATCCACGGTGGATAGCACAGATCAGACCTTCACGGAAGATCATAAACTCAAGACCGCCAAATTCCCGGCGGTGGGCAATGTCACCATCCGCTCGAAAATCATCGACCTGGAGTCGGTGGACCTCGCCCAGATGGATGAAACCGGCAAACTCAAGGAAGAGGCGCTCACCGCAGGCAGCCAGATTAACATGCGCGCCGAGAAAGTACGCGTCAAGACGATTAACCAAGAGGGCAAGAACGTCGGCAAGTTCTCCGTCAACAGTAAGCAGATATCCATGAAGGCGACCGATATAGACGGTTACAAGCCGGAACTTGAACTGGACAGTCAAGGCAACCGCAAGCAGCCGGAATCGCTCCCCTCCAAAGAACTGGCACCCGGCAGCGAGATGCTACTTCTGGCAGAGACTATGCGTATGGGCTACAAGAAGAAAAAGATGCGCAGCAAGTCGATCTATATTGCCTCGCAGGATAAGGTTGTCATGGGCTGCGATAAAGAGGCCATTGTCACCACCGGCAAGGCGACCATGAAGGTCAAAGATGATGCCATTGAAATGGCAGCCAAAGGCGCTGCTACGTATTCTTCGGACAAGGGTAACACGGTGATAGGAGAGACGACGTTCAAGGGTAAAGTGACCGGCGGCGATATCGTTACGGACAACCTTACGGCCAACAAGGCGGTCAAGGCGCCTAATCTGACCGATGGTATGGTGATGTCCGGCCCGGCGGAAAAAGGCCTGGATGTAAACGAGGAAGATATGGGTGAATCTAATATTTGATCGTCATGGGAAAATTCGTTTGTCAAGGAGCAATGATGCAATGTACGTTCGGTCTGGCACCCGCCCCCTTCTCGGTGGTGGATCCGATGCGGCCGAAACTGAGCGGCTCCCTGCCTGTCGGCAATATAATGGACCATGTGCCGATGACAAATATACCGACTTTCGGCATGTGCCAGTCGCTGGCGAACCCGACTGTAGCCTCTGCGACCTCCGCCGCGATGGGCGTGCTCACGCCGATGCCCTGCGTGCCGGTGGTAGCCGCTCCCTGGGCGCCGGGAGGACAGCTCAAGGTATCCAATTTCCCCGTGCTGCTGGATAACTGTAAATGTATGTGTAACTGGGGAGGACAGATATCCTTCACCTTCCCCGGCAACGCCCTGCCGACCACGGAGGCGAAATAAGAACGCAATAACTGAATACTAACCGAGTAATTAACAACTATCAACGATATGAAACTGGATGTCGAATTGCAACTTGCGGAGTACGACAAAGTACTAAGCGGATACACGGTATTGTTCATTTTCCGACTGATGAACCTGTGTGTCAAGGCGGAGCCTGCCTCCCTGCTGCCGGTGGTCGTGGAGTTCAACGGGACGGAAAAGAAAATTGAAGAGACAGCTCAAGTCGGAATCAAGGAAGAAGAGAACGCGCTGGATGTCTATCCGCTCCATGAGGATCTGATTGTGCCTATCGGTAAGGCCATTCTGGATGTACACCCCGAGTTCAGACAGGAACTGAAGACGGTCAAAATAGATGGTCAGGAGAAGGAATTGAAGTTCATCCGTCTCTATATGCCCGAAGTGAACGATGACCGCAAGAAGACGCTGGAGGATGGTGTGAAGACTTTCCGCGAATCCGCCAGTGCCCAGATGGATGCCGCGAAGGCGAAATACACTGCGCTCGTGGAGAAGGGTCTGTACCAATGTCCGAAGGAGGATGTCGAAGAGGCGCATAACAAGCTGGACGAAATCACGGACGAGTACACCAAGCGCGTGGACAAAGCCGAAGAGGACAAGCAACAGGAGATAGAGGAAGCGCATAAACTCTGGCAGGAGAAGAAGGAGGAGAAGCAGAAAGAACAGCAGGAGCAACAGGCTGCCGCAGGCGTTGACGTGAAGAGTTCGATGAAAATGCCGCAAGATAACGGATAGGATAGCGGATGCCCGAAGAGATCTATACACAATTGTCATGGTTCCGCCGCGAGCGCGTGGCGCAAGCCCGGGTGATGGTGGTTGGATGCGGAGCCCTTGGAAACGAAGTGCTCAAGAATCTGGTCTTGTTCGGAGTGCAGCATCTGGTAGTGGTGGATTTTGACCACGTGGAGACCGCTAATCTCAGCCGTTCCGTTCTTTTCACGCGCGAGGACGCGAGAGCGCGCGCAAGAAAGACCGATGCGGTAGCCGCAAGTATCCGGCGGATCAACCCCTCGGCTGAGGTGGTCACCCTGTTCGGTGACATAGCTTACGAGGTAGGTCTCGGCTGGTTTCGGAACGTTGATGTGGTCATCGGCTGCGTGGACAACCGCTGGGCGCGGTATTGCATCAACCGCCAATGTATGCGGGCTGGGATTCCTTGGGTGGACGGCGGCATTGACGGACTGGAAGGCACGGTGAGGGTATTCATCCCCGGCGAGAACTGCTATGCATGCAACCTCGGTCCGGAGGGGCTCAAGGATATGGCGCAACGCATGCCCTGCTCGGGTATCATCCGGCGTAACGAAGCTGCAGGACGCGCTGCCACAACACCTGTTATAGCGTCCGTTATTGGCGCGGTGCAGGTGCAGGAGGCGATGAAACTGATTCATCGCGAACAGATAGAGAGCGGAGAACTGACGAGCTTGTGCGGACGTATGTTCTGCTATGAAGGGCAGCACCTAACCACCCGCACGGTGGCGTTTAAAGCATACGATGACGATTGTCCCGTCCATGAGCGATGGGAACCCGTTATACCGTCCAGGCTCACCGTCTGCAATACGGTGGAGCAATGTTTGGATGAACTGCGCCGCCTGACCGGAAGCGAAGATGTGCAGGTGGCATTGACAGACTGTTTTGTCGATTATGTCGAGTCGAAACGGACGGGTGAACAGGTACAGGTGCTATGCCCGGGACGGGAGGTGGATAGCCGCATAGAGCACGACACACCGTTGCGTGGAAGCCTGCTCGGCGAACTGTACCAGCATGAATACCGTGTGCTGGACGATGCTTTCCCATACAAGGGAATAACGTTGGAGCAGGTTGGTATTCCTGCACGGGATGTCCTTTGGGTGCATACTGCAGAAAAGGACTGCTACGTAGCATTAAATGGCAAATAGCCAAATAATAAACTGTATATATTGAACCATACGGTAAAGCAGATCGTATGAATGAAATGAATAAAGAAATAGAGAACAATCTGTCGGAGATCAGTGCGGAGATGCTGGTCAACTATCTCTATCCCGAGTTGGCTGACCGGTGGATTGTGCAGGCGGAGGGTACATTCTACCGCAACTACAACTGCGATGTCCTGTCCTGGGATTCCGACACGGCCGAGATACAGCTATCTCGCGACAGCTTCATCCAGCTGTTGCCACAGGGATTGCTCTACAGGACGGAAGGCAGAGGAGGTAGGGACCGCAAGGTCAATTCCGAGCAGCTATTGAGCCGCAAGCGCCTGTTGCTCGATATGTTCCAGCCCTTCGACACCTTCGCTTTCCGCAGCCGCCTAAAGCTTGAACGGCAGCTTTCTTCGATGTTGGAGACCCGATTGGCGGATATTCTATCCCGCTATTTCGGTTTCGATTTAGCGTCAGAGGAGAACCCTTACATCCGTGAAGCGGCAGTGCTCCTGCCTTTTGTCAGTCATCTGCGCGGAGACCTGTATTTCGTACGCGACTTGCTTTCTTCTATTTTCCGGTGCGAGGTTCAGCTGACCATCGGACGCCATGGTCAGACTGACAACACCCGCAGTTGGCTACCGATGGTACGCTACGAACTGATTATGCCGGATTTGTCCACCGAGGAGTACAACCGTCTTATGGACGACGTCCGTCCGTTGTGTGACTTTGTTAGCGAGTGGCTCATACCGATGGAGACCAAGTGTTTCATCGAAATCAAATGGAAGAATGCCGGCCTTGCCGCTACCCCTGTGCTGGACTATAATACATGTTTGAAATAAATATAAATCCTAAATATATGTTGGATATTAACGCACGAATTAACTGGAAACCGGGAATGGAACTCACCGCGCAGACCTTCCTTGAGATGGACAGCAACCTGGATTTCAGGCAGCAGACGGCCATCCGGGCTGCCCTCGGTGAGCACTGTATCGGATTGCTGCCCGGGCGACCTTTCTCTGCCGAAGGGGTGTTCTACACCAACAAGTATGAGATAGACCGCCTGCAGATGACTGCCATCCTTCCATCCGGACGTATCATACAAGTGGACGAGTCCGTGAGCATCGCCATCCCGCTGCTATATGGCACGACTTATTATCTGACTGTCGGCTTTGGCGAGGGTGTGACGCCGTTCGAGAAAGAGGGCGTACCCTATATTCGTCCGCAGTACAGTTACGCTATTATGACCAAGGAGGAAATGCTGGCGGCGGATGTGATGCCTGTCACGAGGTTTATTGTCAATGGCGGCGATTTCTCGGTGGACAGCAACTATATTCCGCCCTGCCTGCTTTTGCCCGCCAACGATGCTTTTGCCGAGTATCATCAGCAATTCACCGAACAGCTACGTGCCCTCTCCGAGCATGCGCATCTGCGTGAAGGCGACGGCAAACGCTCGCTTATGCGATATTTCTTCCTCATGAAGTCCTGCAACCTGCAGGGACGTGTGTCCGAATATATTCGTATGCTGCACGAGATAGCGCAGGCAGTGGACTATTTCATCATGAAGCCCTATGCTGAAATGCCTGCGGAGATCATGCAGCCAGAGCAGGCAGATATCGCACAATGGCTCGATTGGATGGTTGACTATCTGACAGGTGCCAACACTGTGCTGGATGGACTTGAACTGGAGGATAACACCATTGATTACGAGGCACTGCTCGCACAAGCCAAGCAGGAATTGTACGAACGCCTCAACCCCGAACTATATGAGAAACTGCTATTGCAGATAAAGGACGAACTGCGCGAGGAGATAGGAAAGACGCTTACCGAGACGCTCACGGCTTATATGAACGAGACCATGAAGCCCGAACTAGAGAAGCTCATCGCCGACGAACTGCACGACCGTATGTACGACAAGCTATACAATGACTTGTACGAGCGCCTATACAACGCACTATATGTACCCGAACCCGAAGAGAAGAAGTTTATACCCGCCATTTAGGCTGAATAACGGATTATGATAGGTCTGCTAACGCCATTAAGAATTACGAAAAGCGGTTTGCAACAGGCAACCACCCTCAAGGAGTCCATTGATTCCTTCATAGCGTTGCTGCTCTCCACTACTTGCGGAGAGAGCTGTATTGACCCGCGCTTCGGATTCGTGTTCAATAACATGCGCTTTGAGATTTTCAACGAGCAGCAGGGAGTGGTATATAATTCCGCACCCAACAACAAAACCAACGATGAGAGCCTTTATTCCAAGAAGATTTCCGGCAATTCGCGCAATCTCAACACCTTTGCCGCAGAACTGAAATTAGCCGTTGAACGCTATGAACAGCGTCTTGAGGACGTCAATGCCACGATGTCATACGTTCGTAACGAACGCAGGATATATCTCACCGTTACAGGCATTATTGCCGAAACAAAAGAAAACTATTCATACGAAACGACCCTCAAAATCTGGAATTAATTCATGAAAGAGGATATTTATAGTACCCGCCAACGAGCCACAGACCTGCTCAATGAGACACTGGCCATCTGGCAGAAAGGCGACCATATTGATCAATTGGAAGGTCTGGCGAAAGACCCCGTCTTCTCGCTTCTGATGACCGCCTTGGCTTATCGTGCCAACGAGATGGACGGAGAGATCGAACGCTTGCGTCAGGATGTGCTTGATGAGTTCGCACGACTGTTGATGCCATATGAAGCGGGGCATGCCGTGCCTGCTACTGCCGTTGTCGAAATGGAACTCCAGAACGATGTGCCCGAACTGACACTTGATGAGACTGCTACTTTCAATTTGCAGGATAGCGGTTTTGGTTTTATGCCATTGCTCCGCACGCGACTCGTCAACGCCACCGTCAATTCGGTTATCCGGCTTGACGGACGCCGTTGGAAAGTAGGAATCACTTTCCAGACCCCCGTCAGTGACCTCTCCGGCATGACGTTTGCCATTCGCGATGCGCGGTTTAAAGATGTCAAGATAACTGTCAACGGCCAGCAGTTGCTCCCGCTTGTCAAGCCTTGGCACTATTCTAACATGCCGCTGCAACCCTGTTTCTCGTTGGCTGCGATGCTTTATAATCGCGCACAGATGTACCAGGCTTCCATCACACCTTTAGAGCTGTATGCGCGTCAAAACGTAGCCCTGTTCAGCATTGGTCGTAATGGTACGGCACACCTGTTGCCACTGGAGTCCGACCGCGTTGAACTGATTTTCGATTTCACGGGTATCCCGTCCGATTTCGTTTTTGATAAGACCAAGCTATTACTCAATACTGTGCTGCTCGTCAATGCACGACTTTCTACCGCTACGCTTACGGCGGCAAAACCGCTTGTACGCATCGCGGGCGATCAGTTTATGTACCTGCTGCCTCCAGCTTCCGAGCAGTTGTTCGGTAAGACGCCTGTTACAGTACGTCGTGTTGCTGCCGACCGATTCAACAGAGGGGCGTTGCGGCGTCTGGTCAATAGTTTGTCCGCCAAACTGGACAGCGATTACTATGCCTTCCTCAATGTGGATGATGTCAATGTCAAGACCATCCTTAACAGCATTCAGGAAGGGCTGGTTCAACTTGCCAAATCCATTAACAGCGATCAGCATACCGACAATTCCGGAGTCTATCTGATGTTGGAGCGGAGCGCACTTGCCAATCATGCTGTTAGCCTTGATATCAGTTATCTGACCACCTCCGGCGCTGCCCTCAACGGCAGCCTGACTCAGGACAGCCAGTTTACTGCTCCAGCGGGTGTCAAATCATCTTCGGTACGTATGATAGCCGCTCCTGTTTTGGGCTTCGATGAGGCGAACAACTCTGAAAGCGCACAGACGACACTGCGCTATTATATGGCGTCAAACGATCGTATTGTCACACCCGCTGACATCAAGCTGTTCTGCTACAGCCGGCTCATGAGCCTCTATTCCATAGGCCCCGATTTGGTCAATGCTATTCTGGTCAAGAGCCACGAGAGGGTGGACCAGAAAGAAAGCGGCTATTGCATTCATGTCAGCATTTTCCTGCAAGACAATACTTTCATCCGCCGCAATTTTGAGGACAAGATACCTCAGGCAGAGATGCTCTTGCAGACTATGATGGAGGTGCGCAGCACCCAGATATATCCCATCTATGTCACTATTCATATAACGGAAGAACAAATTTAACGCAATATGGAAGAAAACGATTTCTTGTTAGACATAGTCTATAAGAACAAAACCGTCCGATTCAAGGTGGTCAACCCCCAGGCACCGCTATCAACCCTCATGACCAACTTGCGCCACGCAATCGGTCAGGACGGCAAACTCATTTTTGATTTCCCGTCCATCGACGCCACCGGAGCACCGCTCGATTATTTCTTCGGGAAAGAAGACCCCGAGGTGCATGAGATTCGCGTGCTCAGACCACGAATCGGCAAAACCGACCAGACCCTAGCGGACTATAACATACATAATGGAGACACTGTGTTCCTCATCCCAGACCCGTTTCCGGGATAAACCGTTGCGCGGTCGAAATGGACGCTTGCTTCGCGAATGGCAGATGATGGAGGAAGGATTGTCCGCACGTTCCGACATCCGCTGGAGTGTCGTGCGAACCAATTCTGAAGGATTGCCGGTACGTTATCTCGTGGACTATCACATACATAGTATATGTGGTGTGACGGACGTGGAGAGGCTGGGAGAGAGTGGGGTGGAGAACCGTCCGATTTATGCGGACCGCTTTCGGATGGTCATCGAATTGCCGGACACCTTCCCTAGTGTTGACGGAGCTCCCGTGTTCCGCTTCCTGACTGAAGATGAGAACGGACCCCTTCCGCACCCGTGGCATCCGAATATCCGCTTTTTCGGCTCTATGGCAGGTCGCGTGTGCCTCAACAGAACGGACACCTATACGGACCTTGTCTGGGGAGTCAAGCGAGTGGCGACGTACCTCACTTATGAGCGATATCATGCCCTTGCAGAACCGCCCTACCCCGAAGACATGCAGGTCGCTGCATGGGTCATAAGGCAAGCCGAACCGAATGGATGGATATAGTGGCTAAATAACAAAGTAAATAGAAAAATGATAATTGGTAAAATGGTAAATAGAGCACTTTTCTGTGCGTTGTTGTTGGCGGTTTGTGCGGTGTTATCCGCCCAGACCACTAAACCGATCACCTTGAGTGACAAAGCCCCCTTTAACGACGAACTGACAGTCCCGCAACGCAATGGTGGCGAAGTGAAAGTGACGGCGTCCCTTCTGTTTGACGAAAAGGTTAATACTGTCTCCATCACGATGAAGTCGGAGAGGAAACTATTTGTCTTTTGGGAAGATATTAAGTATCGCAAGGCCTTCCGAATAAAACGCCTGCGTACCGAGAGACTCTCATACAACATGACAGGGAATACTGCCGATGAGTTCCATCGCATCGCTTGGTTCTATAAGGCGCTACCCAAACCGCATCGCAAAAAATATACATTCCATGCGTGGTCAGAAGCGAACGGAGCGAGCGCGTTGGACGCAGCCAGGCAAATTATTAACGACTCTATTTCTCAGACTTATGCCCTAGCTGACAATTCGAATGCCCTCTCTGTCCGCTTGCGTGACATTCTCTTCCTTGATGAGGTGAAGCAGAAAGGTGCCGCCCATTATTACGCCATCACGTATGGTACGGATATCAATACCGAATATAAGATAACACTCCAGCGCAATCCGTGCTGCGGACATGATGTGCAGATTGCCGCCGCCCAGAATGCACGCGATGCTGTCGTACGCAGTTATGAGGCGTTCAGATCTATATACAATGAAGGTGTAGTCAACAGTCCGGAAGGTGAGAAACTGTTTCATGACCTACAAGATGCGCTACAAATACAATTCCCCGTCATTGAGGATAGTAGCGCTTGTGCGACGCTTCAGGAAATACAGGACGAGTACAACCTGTACATCGACTCCATCAAGGCACTCAATGTAACACTTCAGTTGCCGGTTGAGGATCGTACGCTCAACGTGAAAATAATTCTCGCCAACTCGCGTATGATTGACAATAATGTTACGCGGTGGCTAACCTCCAAGGATCGTTATGAGCGGGTGGATCTTGAGGAACAGTGCCGCGCCATTATATCCGACACCAAGAATATGATCTCGGTCAATGGGGCGCGTACCCAGGAAGAGAAAGACGCCGTTGCCGTCTTTAAAAAAGCAGAACAATACTTTAACCGTACATGCCGCTGATAAAGAGAACCATACTAATTCTCCTATGCTGCCTGTCAATCCCTCTCGCAGCGCAGGAAACGACTGAAGAACAGCAATATTCCTTGCAGTTCCAGACCGAGATGCGCTCCCAGCTTGATAAACTGATTTCTGAGTTGGACCAATTGGCAAATGAAACGAAAAAGAAGACCATCATTTCGGATCGGGACCTGCGTAGCGATTATTCGGTTCGCACGCTAGAGGCCAAAGCGCAACAACTCAACAGAAGCATGCAGTCGCTGAATGTCAAGTGGGAAGCCTTCAACGCCTCCTATCTTGGTTTCATCTCAGAGAATGACACCTTAATGGAGCGTATGACAGAGGCGCAACTCCTCAAGCAGTCGCTCTCCGATACCATCACTGCTCAGCTAGCCAAATGTCAGGCTATCAAAGACTTTATTGCTGCCGAACAGATTGTCATAAGTCAAGATAGTATCTACAGCAAATTGTACAAGCAGGCATTCCGCTTGTCATTCGTGCAGAAACTTACGCCCCAACTGGAGAAACTCAAGGCGAAGGAGCAAGCGCATTTTGCACCCATTCAGGAGGCATATGATAAGGCGAAGACAGCTGCGGGAATCGTGCCTCAACTCCAAACGCGTGCAGACGATCTCAACGAGAGTTTCTTTGCCATCAAATCCCGCTCTGAGCAAATCCAGCAGATGCAATACATGCCACTTTTACAGCGCTTCAAGGACTACTTGATGGGAATTGCGTGTATCGCTGTCATCATTATGCTGTTCAATAATATGCTAACAAAATGGCAGGCTTTCAAACAGAAAAAGGAGGCCCTCAAACAACAAGCGGAAATGCTAAAAAAACAAAAAAACGAATATCCCACTATATGATAACCATTCATTCTTATATGTCTAAGCTCAAATATGTTGGAATCGCGTGCATCGCGATGATCCTGTCGTCTTGCGAGGATGTCATCAAGAAGTATATGGACACTTCGGATTTAGATGTCCTGTCCTCTTATATAGAACCCAAGAAAACTGACATGGAGGTGACGGACGTCACTTTCTCGCAGGACTACAAGACATTTACCGTTTCTACCCGTTTCGTACAAGAGGGTCCCGCATATTCGGTCGCAGATACCACGCGGGTACGTACAGAGGTTCTGGAAGTCATTGATGGCATTCGTCATTCCATCCAATCGACGCCGTGTCTTACGGAAATGAAGAATGTTGAAGCGGACGGGGTTAAGGAATATGATCTCCGCCTACTCGTCCTTGTGGATAGGACTCTGCCGCAGGATCAGCTCAACGAAGTTCAGTGGCATGTACGAGAGATGAGGACTGTCTTTGACCAGAACCGTCTATATCTCGTTTTTATGGAAGGGGACAAGATTTCCAAGAAATATCCTGCTACCGACTATATCATTGATGCATACTTCAAGCATGTTGACCAGCCCTATATCTACCTATATCGCGCTATGCAAGACAATCGCGAGCAAATGGTTAATAGGGAGGATGTATGGAAAGACGCACAGCGTTGCGTCATGATTACCTTTGCTGCCGAGCGGCCGTATGACGAAAACTCGGATATACCTTATGACCCTGATCATTACAGCTATGAGGAAAAACTCGTCAAACGACCCGTGAAAGACTCCACTTTCCTCGCTTATTATGTAGATATGGATGCGCAGGATGCGGATGAGGGAGATGATGCCTTGTGCGTGCCCTATATCTTTTGCAATCTTAATGGGGGAGAGTATATTTGGGATTATGACTGGATTGATTTGAAGCGCAACATATACGATTCCTTCCACTTTAATTTCCCGGACAATCGCTTTGTATTCGTCAATCCTGACGATAAGGTCTATCGAGGTGACCAGAAGGAAATGACGCTCAATATATATGACAAGTCCACAGACGAACTGGTGGCGTCTTTCACCACCTGCGTCATGCTTGGACGTCCGTTAAAGCCGATTGTAGTGAACGGGCACAATATCGCCTATGTGCTCGTGCAGGGTTTTCTGCTCGGACTCTTTATACTTGTGCTGGTCTTTTTCGTCATGCAGGTGGTCATTCCAATCATCCGCTATATCCTGTTCCGGCGTAAGTATGTCCTCCGTTATACAGGGTCTAACATGAGCATCAATAACCAGACAGTTGCCGAGTCTTGCTATCTGTGCAAGGCACCCTTCCAGCCCGGGGACACGATTGTCACAAAGTGCGAGCATACCGTGCACGAAGAGTGCTGGGAAGCGAATGACTATCATTGCCCCGAGTATAGCGACCGATGCAAGCATGGCTCGCATTATTTCAACAAATACAATCTTTTTGATGTACAGAATGCGTCTTTCTATATGAGATGGGTGCTTATGGCGATTTTAACCGCTATGGTAGCATGGCTCGGTTTCACGCTATATGTACAACTAGGCATGGAGCGTGTTCTGCCATCTGTCATGCAGATGAGCACGGGACCGGTGCCATTTTTAGGCTTCATCATGAGTTTCTGCCTCTCCTTCGGCCTCACTGTGCTGTCTGTCGCTCCGCGTCATCTGAGGGCATGGGTGGATGTGCTGCTGCGTACCTTTATTGCATCCGGCGTCAGTTACATTACGTTCTTCGTTGTTGACCTGACTGTCTCTATCCTGAAAATAACAATCTTCATACCATTCTTCGCAGCCATTCCGTGGATAGTGTCCAGCTTTGTCGTCGTCTTCTGTTCTACAAAACGTACACGCGTGGTCTATAATAGGAGAATGGTATTCTTCAGCGTCATCATCGGACTCTTGTCCATGCTTATATGGAATGTCTTTTATGGTTGGAGCGAACTTGACTATCGTGTTATTTTGCTCTTTAGTTTCCTCTTCTATGACGTTAGTATGGCAATCAGTGTGGCGACTGCTGCGCCGCGCTCCGAACGCTATTTTCTCAAGGTGGAAGGAGCCGTGAAGACCATGGATATCGCTCTTTACAAATGGTTGCGCGAGGCACCCGATAAACCCGTTACCATCGGAAAATCCGTGGATTGCTCGCTGCAACTATCTTGGGATATGCAGTCCAACATAGAACCCGTACAAGCTGAAATACGACTCTATCATAAGGTGCCGTACCTCATTGCGCTCCATAAGGGTGTCTTTATAAGGGGCAAGCAACTCAGACCGAACCACAAATTCCGTCTCACGCACGGTCAACCTTTCTCCATTGGAAATACCACCTTCACCTATATAGAGAAGGACCGTTAGGCACGAATAGGCTAAGAGCTAATAAGTAAAAGTGGGACTGCTTCATAAGGTTCGGTTTGCGCCAGAAGCATTCCGCAAAAACAACAAAGACCGCGGAATGCGGTCTTTTGTTGTTTTGCGGAGAAAGGGGGATTCGAACCCCCGGTACGGTTACCCGTACGACAGTTTAGCAAACTGTTGGTTTCAGCCACTCACCCATCTCTCCTTCGTCGCAACTCGTTTGCGACGAAGTTTGTCGCTCTGCGACAAAAGGTCGCCACGGTTGCTCCTCTATCCTCGGAAAGTGAACTTTCCTCGGATGGGTCTTGTTCTGAAAGCATATTTTTCAAAAGCGGGTGCAAAAGTACTGCTTTTTTCTCAATCTTGCAAATACTTTTGCATTTTTTTTGCTTATTTCCGCTTTTTGTTGTAATTTTGCATGTTTTTTGTGGAGGAAGTGCTGATGCAAACTGTAGAAATTGAACGTAAGTTTCTTGTCAAGGACGAGTCGTACAAGGCGCTTTCCGTTCGTCATTACGATATCCTACAAGGTTATATAGCC
>Ga0310696_10002006_pt1 | contig 28033 bp, 38 predicted proteins | sample AusTroGonzalo_MG_4_FD_203885 | JGI IMG/M metagenome (GOLD analysis project Ga0310696, IMG submission 203885) | Bovine rumen microbial communities from tropical cattle in Woodstock, Queensland, Australia - Gonzalo_02 (v2) (version 2) | ecosystem: Host-associated > Mammals > Digestive system >...
AACAACGAGCGTAACGTGAATAGTTCCGGCGCACTCAACAACAATAATGCGAACAATGGTAACGGCGCGGTCGCGGATTATGTGGCACATACAGATCGAGTAGGTTAAGTCTGAAAGCAGTTTTACGCCACACAAGGAGCGAGTATCCCGACTCGATGAGAGCGAAAATTGTGTTTCACACAAGCGTCAGGCTGACGGTCTTGTTATATGGGAATACGGAATAATGATATAGAGTCTTTTGATAACCTTTATAAAGGTTTGAAGGACTCTTGCAGAAATGTGAGGTGGAAAAGCAGTGTTGTCAGTTATGAATTACACGGACTGCGGAACACTCACAATCTCAGGCGCGACTTAGTAAATGGAAAGTACAAGATACAACCGTATCAACATTTTACTATCTACGAACCGAAGCGCAGAGAGATAACAGCGACAAGAATCAGAGATAGGCAATTTCAACATTCGATGGTCGATAATTACGCTTATGAACAACTGACAAAATCGTTTATACACGACAATTGCGCTTGTCTTAAAGGGCGCGGAGTTGATTACTGCTTAGACCGCATGACACGGCATTTGCGAAAGTATTATTTGGAACACGGAAACGGAGGATATGCACTAAAATGCGATGTCCGTCATTTCTTTCAATCAATACCGCACGATGCGGCAAAGGTGGCAGTCAGAAAGAGAATAGACGATGATTTTGTAGTCGAGCGCATTTGCGAGATTATTGACAGCTTTGACGGAGATCATGGAATCGGATTAGGAAGTCAAGTCAGCCAATTAGTCGCGTTGGCGGTGCTTGATGACCTCGACCATTATATTAAAGAAAAGTTACGCATCAAATACTACATCCGATATATGGACGATTTTGTGCTTATCCATCACGACAAGGAGTATTTAAAGTATTGTCTGTCAGAAATCAGAAAACAGCTTAACAGCATCGGGTTAGAACTTAACCGCAAAACTGGAATATGCAAACTCAATCAAGGGGTAAAGCTATTACAGTGGCGGTTTGTCCTTTGTGAAAGTGGACGTATACTGCGGCGCATGGATAAAAAGAAAATATCCAAACAGCGCAGGAAAATAAAGAAACTGTATGCAAAGGAAATCAAAGGCGAAGTCTTACAAGGCACATGCAATCAGTCTATGCAGTCATATATGGCTAATGCTAGACGCGGCGATACTTATCATGTTCGCAGTAAGGTTGCTAAATACTACTACGAAATATCGGGGGTAGATTATCATGGCTATGTTAAGTGTAGAGAAAAGACTCGCACGGCTTGAGGCTATCGTCTTGAAGAACGGAACAGAATTAGGCGATAGCACCGCAAAGGTTGAATATATCGCAGCTTGCGATCATCCCGAAATCTTTGAAGCGTGGAGTGTGGGAGAAGATTATACTATTGGCGATAAGCGCAGGCACAACGACATTGTTTATGCTTGCTTGCAGTCGCACACATCACAAGCGGGATGGGAGCCGAATGTGGCGGTTAGCTTGTGGGCGAAAGTCCTTAATCCTGATCCGTCCGTTATCCCTGAGTGGGAACAGCCGTCAAGCGTAAATCCCTACATGAAAGGCGATAAAGTCACTCACAACGGCAAAACATGGGAGTCTGGTATTGATAATAACGTATGGGAGCCGGGTGTATATGGATGGACGGAAGTATGACGGATGAGCAGATCGCGCGGCTCACGCTACCTGAATTAATCGACCTGATAAAGAGGCTGATGGATGAGGTAGAAATTCGCGCGATGCAAAATGAAGTGCGTTAAATGACACTTTAAATCACCAAATTAAATGGTCTTTGCATTTTATGTGACTTAAATAAAAACTGAATATTGTTTAAATTTTGAAAATTTCATGAAATTCCTAATGTATGTGTTGATGGTACTTTTATTATGATTATAAAATATTATCATGATAACTGTATCACCAACATATACGAAAGGAGTTTTTATGAGTAATGAAAAAGAAAAAATGTTGAGGGAAATTGAAATATGTGTATCAAACATATTTAGTAAACATGATGTTGATTCAGATATTATGTATCAGTGTATAGATTGCATAATATCAATAGTAAGTGATTATGAAATCAGTAAGAGAACAACAGAAGTTGTAGTTGTGGAAACACCAAATGTAAAGATAGCCAAAAGATATGCAGCTTGTTTGAGGTTGGATGGTAAATCAGATAAGACTATAAAACAATATATTCGTACTTGTAAAGAATTTTCTAATTTAATAAATAAGAATTTTGTAGATGTAGATTCTTATGATATTAGGTTATATTTAGCCCACTTGAAAAGAAAAGGTAGTTCTAACAGGTATTTGGAAAATCAAAGAAGTTATATAGCTGCATTTTATAGGTGGATGGTTAAAGATGGTCTGATAGTTAGAAGCCCAGCAGATAATATACAGCCTATTAAGTTTGTTGAGAAAGTGAAACATTCATTTTCTGATGTAGAGTTGGATGCTTTGAGAAGTGCTTGTAAAAATGTATATCAAAGAGCTATATTAGAAATGTTATTATCTACAGGAGCAAGAGCATCAGAATTAGTATCACTCAATAAAGATGATATAAATTTACAAAACAGAACTGCATTTATAATAAATGGTAAAGGCGGTAAAAATAGGATTGTTTATTTTAGTCAAGTAGCTGCAAAATATTATGCAGAGTATTTGAGCACAAGACATGATACACGTGAAGCTGCATTTGTTAGTAAATATGGTAGACTTACAGTTTCTGGTCTTAGAGCTTTATTGAAAACATTAGGAAAAGAAAGTGGTGTAGATAATGTTCATCCACATAGATTTAGAAGAACACTAGCTTCTAATTTGGCTGATAGAGGAATGGCTATAAGTGAGATTATGAAAATATTAGGTCATTCTAATATAAATACAACTATGATTTATGTAGCCATTGATGATAAGCGAGTAGAGAACTCGTATAAACGATTTGCTTAATATTGTTATAAAGAGTGCACGCTTTATATAGTAACTGTCAACATTATTTTTGAAAGGAGTATATTATGGAATATACATCTAAAGGCGTCGGAAATGCAGCGTTAACAACAGGTATTATTGGTACTACATTAGGTGTTCTTGATGGGATGGGTGGCATCGCCGGTTTACTTGGTGATAGAAAGCCTCCTATGGACCCAGGTGATAGACCAGTAACAAGGTATGAAATGGGTCTGATTCGTGAGTCTATTGGTAAGGATAATGAGATTACTTTACTTAAAGCTCAGCAGTATGCAGATGGTATTAATGCAGCTGTTCAGGGTCAGATTGCTGGTCAGAATACTTGGAATGCAGCTCAGGCTGTTAACATTCAGAATATTCAGGCTATGCTTGGACAGATTTGTAAACCATTTGTACCTAACTATGTACTTGCACCAGGTTATGGTCCAGTTGATATTGTTCAGAAATCAGCAACGGCTGCTTCCGCCTCGGCAGCGAATGGATAATTGTAACAGTTGTAAGTCGTAAATAAGGTATTATTATATAGCTCGATGCAGTAGGAAAAATATTGTATCGAGCTATTTTATTAAAAGGTGAAAAAATGAGAGTAGATAAACAGACATTAGTAGAAGGTTTTATTTCTTATGTAGATAAAGAAGTAGTTCCATATGTAGATGACAAAGGATTACAGATTATTTTATCTATTGGTGTAAATACCTTACGTACTAATAATAAATTAATAGATAGTATATTAAATAATAATGTAGTATTATGTTTAGTAGATAAGGATGAAGATAATACTTATGAATTAAATAATGTGTTCGAGGTTATTGATTCTAGTATATCTAAACATGGTTATTTTCCTGTTACAATTCCTGCTATTAAATTTATTAGTAATTCAGAAAAGGTGTTAAAGTTTTATCCAGCAGATTTTAAGAAGTTAAAGACATATATGGAGGGTACATATAATGGCTAGCTCTAATGAATGGAAAGACGATAATAATATAGAAGAAAAAGATTTAAGCAGTATCTTGGTTGATATGTATCATGATGAATGTGATGGTGTTACAGAGTATGCTAACCTTTCTAAAGAATTGAAGCAGAAATACCCAGACAAAGGATATAGTCATATTATTGGTGATATGGCTATCGAGGAAAAGATACATAGAAATCATATCAAAGAAATTATGTTAGATTTAGGTTATACTTTTGATGATAAATTAGCTAGTGCTGAAAAAGAATCAGATGAAGCTTTAAGTCATTTATTTCATTAGTATAAAAACTAAATCAAATATGTTTGATATTGTCGGTATTGGTTTAGGTCTTATTAGTTTATTCTTATGAGGTATTATCATGAGTCAAAAGAAATATGTAAATGAAAGTAATTTTTCAAGAATATGGGGTAAAATAAAAGCTACATTCTTATCTGACATATCTTATGATAGTACCAATAAGAAGTTGGTAAAGACTAAGAATGGTACAGCATCAGATGTAGTAGCTTTTGATACCTCTATAACAACAGGAACAGATAATCCCGTTACATCTAATGCTGTAAAGAATTATGTAGATAATGCCACTACAGGTGGTAGGGTATTTACTAAAGTTGATTCAAGTGTAACAACAGAAATAAATAGTAATGTACTTCCATTTGGTGCTTTTAAATCAACTAGTATTGCTAATAACATAACCAATTATGGAGATGTTGTTGGTATAATTGTAAATACAGATGCAAATTCAAATCCAGCTATTGGATGTTTAGTGGGCACAAGCTTAAATATTTATACTAGAACAGCAACTACAGTTTCAGTAACAGTTTTACACATGAGATAGGTGACAACATGGTAGATGTAAAAAGCATACTAGACGTTCAATCTATAGTTTGGATTGGAGGTGTTATAACAGTAGTATTAACTACTATAATTCAGAATCTTAGTAAAAAGTATAAACCATGGACATGGTTAGCTCAACAGTTTGGAAAAGCTATAAATAAAGAGACGCTTGACAAACTTAATGAAATGGAAAAGAAGATTAATAAAATAGAAGAAAGAGACCTAAGTCAAGATGAGCAATTACAAGAAGAAAAAGCAAAAGCAGCACGTAGACGTATTTTGAGGTGTTCAGATGAAATAAGGTCAGGCATAAAACATTCAGAAGAGTTCTTTAATGATGTTATGGATGATATAACATTTTATAAACAGTATTGTAGAGAACATCCTAAGTTTGAAAACGAGAGAGCTGTGATGGCAATCAGATTAATTGAGCAAACGTACGAAAAATGCCACAGAAATAATAATTTTTTATAGGAAAAATAAATATCAAGTCCCTATTGACGGACGAAAATATTTATGATATAATATAGACAGGTAGAAAATTAAGAATTTATTATATTTCAGCTTATAGATATAATTTAACAAATTAATATAATAGATTCTTATTTTTTATCTAGTAGTAAAAATCATCTATTTAAAGTGGAGGTAACACATGTATACCAGAGAGGAACTCGAAAAGAAAACAAACAAAGAGCTGTATGATATTGCAGCAAGTCTTGGCATTTCAAAGTATGTGAAGGGTAATAGGAAAACCAAGACTGTAATCATCGAAGAAGTTTTAGGTACAGAAGTACAAACTGAGGAACCTGAGAAGAATGTAGATAACATCGTATTTATAGATGGTAATGATGTTGAGGAACAGACTTCAGAAAAATCCGAGTTGAAAGTGGTTGCTGAACATCATGATTCGTCTGTAAAGCGTAAAGAGTATATTGAATCTGCTCAGATTGGTACTATTGTAGCCTACAGAACTGAGAATGGAAAAGTTAAGTCTGCAAAGATTATTAACAGGTCCACATCTAAGAGAAGATTTAAGGTTGAGACAAAATATGGTGCTCAGTCAGTAATTAGCTTCGATGATGTTGTTTGGGTAAAGACCGGTACGAGATGGCCTAAGGGTGTCTATAATCTTATGAAAGGTATCGGTGAGGAAGATGGCAAATCAGAGTAATGAAGTACAATTGAGATATGCCAAAGATAGTGTAGTTTGGTATTATCAGAAAAAGCGAGAATTTGAAAATGCCAAAGCTGTATTTGAAGAACATAAGGCTAAGTTTGAAAAGGACATGGAAAAGTATTATAACCTTTTAATGAATGAAGATGGAGAGGTTATAATCAATGTCAAAGATGTTTTGTATAATATAGCAAAAATCAAAATATCTAAAGTTTCAAGGGTAGAACTTATATTCAATGTAGCTGGTATAAAGAGTTTGCTATCTAAAGAGGATAGAAAAGCAGTTATAAGAAAAACATATTCTATAACAGATTGGCCTGGTTTATTTAATCTGTTAAAATCTCATGGTGTTGATTTTAAAGAATTTATGAAGTATGCTAGTGTTACAGAATATGTTATTCCTGAACAGCTTGATAGAATTGTTGATTTAGGGAAAGTAAAAGAAGATGATGTAAGAAAGTATATTACAACTAAGAAATCCAAACCATATTATAGATTGTCGGATAAATAATTATGGCTTATGAACTAGCTAAGGTACTTTGGTATTATAATCTTATACCAACGATTTCTGAGCCTGTTCAAAAGATAGTTTGTCCATTCCATGGTGATATAAACCCATCATTGATGGTAGATATAGCTGAGAACAGATGGTTCTGTTTTGGTTGTAATGCTAGTGGTGATGCTAAAGACTTTGTATATAAGATAGAGAGTAAATATAATGGTAGTAATGATTTACAATCATATAGAAAATATCTTGATATATTAAAGTCAAAGAAAGTCAGTGACATTAAGCCAAATGGAACATTGAAAATAAGAAAGAAAATACCTAGTAAACAGCTATATGTTATCGCATATGATTATTATCATTGTTTATCTAAAGTAGATTGGAATAGTACTGATATTGAAGAAGCTGTATTGGCTAGAGAATATATGAAGTCAAGAGGTTTTAGCTCTGATACTTTGAATAAAGCAAAGGCTAAAATAACTTATAATAATCAATATAGTATAATATTCCCTATGTTAGATAATGGTAAGTTCAAAGGATGGGTTTGTAGAACAACTAATAAAGTTGTAGAAAAGACAAGAAAATATTTGTACAACAAGGGATTTTCAAGGGCTACAACATTAGTTGGAAATTATGGTAGTAAGAATTATGTTATAGTTGTTGAAGGTTATATGGACAGATTAAAGTTTGTCCAGTTTGGTGAAGAAAATGTTGTAGCTATACTTGGATGGAAGATGTCTCAGCAACAGATTCAGAAATTGAAAGATGCAGGTGTTACTCATGTAATATCGGCTCTTGATAATGATGAATGTGGAAGAAAAGGTACAAAATATTTGAGAACAGTATTCAAAGTAACAAGGTGGTGTTATTTAAAGAACATAAAAGACCCTGGTGAAATGACTATTGGTTCTTTTAATAAGATGTACAAGAAAACAATGTTTAAGTTTAATCAAAGGAGTTAATAATGGGATTATTAAGTGAAATTAAAAAAGATGCCAAGAAATCTGGTCAGAACAAAGGTAAATTTATTTACTTTAGAGAAGGTCAGAAAACTAGAATCAGATTCTTGCAAGACATGGACGACGGTATGCAGATTACCTTCCATGACTCTTTTGAAAAGAGTATTAATGTTCCTTGTCAGGATCATTTTGGTAGAGAATGCCCGTATTGTAATGATGACACAGTTAGAACTAGAAGTCAGTACATTTGGTCTGTGTATAATTATGAGACAAATGAAGTCCAGTTGTTTATGTTCCCTGTAAATAATTGTTCTCCGTTACCTGCACTTGTTGCTATGTATGAGAATTATGGTACATTGACAGATAGAGATTATGTTATTTCTGTTACAGGTCGTCAGCAGAATAAGACATATTCTGTAGTACCTATGGATAAGGTTAAATTTAGAAATGCTAAGGCTAAACCTTATTCTGAAAAGGCAGTTCTTAGTATGTTAGATAAGGCTTTTCCTTGTGAGGTAGAGGAAGAGGATGATGATGAGGAAGAAGCACCTAAGAAGAAAGCTCCTAAATCTCCTAAATCTACTGGTAAGAAAAAGCCTCCGATGAATGAACCAGAAGATGATGATTACGAAGAGCCTGATGAAATTGAGGAGGAAGAGGATGAAGAAGAAACTGACTACGAGAGTATGAGTGCTAAAGAGCTTTATACCCTCTGTAAGAAACGCAAGATTGATGCTCAGCCTAAGAAGAACCAGAAATATTATATCAAGCTTCTTGAAGAGTATGATGAAGCTAATGAAGATTGGTCAGATGACGAAGAAGAAGATTGGGGTGAGGAAGAAGATGACTGATTTTAAAACATTGTTCGACAAACAGGCAGAAAATCAGAGAATGATGTTTGAAAGAGGTATGTATGATTTTGTCGATAATCCGGAAGTTGATGGTAAGTATACGGAACTTCCTATTGATGAGCCTAAGTTGGCATCGTATCATATTCAACAGCTTATGTCAGAAATTGGAGAGGTACTTGATGCAGACAAGAGGTGGAAGAACTTCAGAAATGATTTCTACAATAGAGATGCGAAACTCGAAGAGTTAGCAGATTGTTTTGTTGTACTTATGAATATCTCAATGTTTTCTGGTTTTACAGCAGAAGAAATTTATGATGCAACATTAGAGAAGATTGAAGTGGTTGGGGATCGTATAGCAGCTAATAAATAAAGTAAATAGGGGGGCTTCGGCCTCCCTTTAATTTTAATATAAAGTAAAAGGAGTATTTATATGATTATATTAGTAGATGGTATTGATAGGGTAGGCAAAACTACTTTATGTAGAATGCTTACAGATGAGTTTGGTATACCATCTAATAAAGATGATACAAGGTATTTAGGTACTCATAGGGATGTAGTTGTAAATACAGAGAAAATAAATACTTTTATGAATCTGATAGAAAATGGATGTATAACAGATATAATTTTTGATAGGTTCCATTTGACAGAATATGTTTATAGTGCTGTTGAGAGAGGCTTTATAAATAAGAATATGTTTGATATTGACAAGAGATTATGTAATTGTGGAGAACTTGTTATTCTTATTTATGTAAGACCAACAGATATTGTAAAATCATCTGTAGAACATGGTAAAGACTTATCAGAACATGATGCATTGTTTGCTACATTTTTTAATTTATCAAAACTCAAATATAAAATAAAAACAAGTTATAATTATTTTGATGATGTTATAAAAGAGGTAAAGAGAATAAGGAGTAAATATAATGAGACCAAATAAACTTATTCAGTTTTATTTAACAGATTATTGTAATTCAAGATGTAGAACATGTAGTATTTGGAAAAATGCATTGACAGGTATTTGTGACCATCTTGATTACAAAAAGGTTATTGAGGTTATAGAACAATTCAAAGATGCAGATTATGTATTTGGTGGTGGTGAATTTACTTTGTATAATTATAAAGAAGATTTGCTACAGTATTGTAAGGAGTATGATATTAATTATACTGTGTTGTCAAATGCAATTTATGTAAATAGTCTAATGGAATTGGTTGACAGGTTTGGTATCAAGAATGTAACAATAAGTTGTGATGGAACAAGACATGATTGGATTCGTGGTGTACCTGGTAATTTAGAGAACATTAAGTATTTTGTTTCAGAATATGGTGATAAAGTAGATAATCTCAAAATTAGTTATACATATAGCAGATTTAATGAAGATTGTGTTGATAAAGATATGGAGATGTTTAGGTCATGGGGTATTGACAAGGTATATCTCTGTATAGCAAGCCCAATGGCATTGTTGGAGAACTCTAAAGATAGTTTATATATTCCAACATCGTTAGATGGACTTGGAACAAATATGTCTATGTTTTATGATAAAGACAGAGAGTACTTAGATAGGATATTTAATGGCTGGCCTAAGAAGAAATGTGATAGTACAAGTTCTGTATTTACCATTTATACAAATGGTGATATTGTAAGATGTCAATCATATCTTAGTAATGTTGTATTGGGTAACATTAATAAGCCTGGAGAGAGTTTTAAAGATATTGTATATGCTCTTGAGAAAGATAGACATAATTTTGCTTGTCCATATGATAAGAAATGTGGATTATTGTGTCAGAGGAGGTATGATGCTATATGAGGATAGGGTATAGTTATTGGGGGTTTTTGGGAGATAAAAAGTATAATGATAAAGGTGATATATTATCAACACCAGATGGCAATGCTTTTTATTCATGGTCGATTATAAATAAGTTACAGCAATTAGGTCATGTAGTATTAGGAATAATGCCAGATAGAGATGAGCCTGGATTTAGGTTTGATGGTCCTAATTTGTTTGATTCTTGGTGTACTTCTCCTAGGTTAAATTCTTATATCAAAATGCAGCATTGTGAATATGGTAATTTATTTAGTGATGTAAGATGTAGGAGTTTTGAGTTAGAGAAAACATTATTTACATATTGGGATTTTTATCACCTAAATGAGTTTGATGTAATCTTACATGAATGGAGAATGCCGATAGAAGGTAGGAATACATTAAAAGACATAAATAGCGATAGTTGGCAACCAGATTTGTTTATTCAAGATTGTTTGATAAGATATTGTATTGCTAATAATGTTAAATTGGTTATATTTGATTTAGATTACAAGATAGACGAAGATACGTTACAGAATTTGTTAATTACAAATAATGTTTATGTATTTGAATTGGGTAATAAATGGAAAGATTATAGTTATTCTACAGGTGGTAGGTGTAGAAAAGTATATATTCCATTTGATTTTAGATACATAAATCAGTTCAGTATTAGTGATAATGTTATAGATAGGATTGTTTATGTAGGCAATCGTTATGAGAGAGATTGGTGTATTGATAAGTATCTTGTAGATGTTCCAGGCCTAAGAGTTTATGGTAATTGGTTAGAGAGTAATAGAGATAGTGTTTCGAGATGGCCAGGCATACAGTTCGGCAAGAGGTTACAGACATCTGATATGCATAAAGCGTATAGTAATGCTGCTACGACTATATTATTAGCTAAGAAAGACTATTGTGAACATAGTTTTATGACGGCTAGAATTATAGAAGCAATATTTTATGGTTCTGTTCCATTATTTATAGAAGAATATGGAGAAAAGACAATAAGTAAATATGCAGGTATGTATATAGATATACTTACTGTAAAAAATAATGTAGATGTGGCAGAAAAATCTAAGTTAATATTTAATGATAAGGAACTTAGAAAACATATACTAGAGTATCTTAGAGTACATTTAGAGTTTATGGATGTTGATGGTTTTGTCAAGCAGCTCATAAACATAGCAGGAGAAAAGTAAAATGGAAATAAAAACAAATGAAATAGTATGTACAACATCATTAGACGATGCTTTTATAGCTTGGTATGATATGTTGTCAAAGATGGGTTTATCAGATAGTTCTCGTGATGGAGATGTTGTTGGTGAATGTATAAATGCAACAACAGTTATATTAAATCCAACTAAAAATGTTATGAGAAATACTGTAAGAAACTTACCATTGAGATATGCAATTGGCGAATGGCTTTGGTATTTATCTGGTAATAATGAATTAAAAGAGATACAGAAGTATTCTAATGGTTGGGATAGAATGTCAGATGATGGAGTTCATGTAAATTCAAACTATGGTTATTGCATAAAATATAAATATGGTTTTAACCAATGGGAATTTGTAAAACAAGAACTAAAGAATAATCCCAATTCAAGAAGGGCTGTTATACATATTAAAGAAGCATCTAATCAAGATAGTAAGGATATAAATTGTACAGTATGCTTACAATTCTTTATTAGAGAAAATAAGTTATATATGACTACGTATATGAGGTCTAATGACCTTTGGATGGGTTTTCCATACGATGTATTTCAGTTTACAAACATGCAAATATTGATGAGTATGGAACTTGGTATTCCATTAGGTCACTATACACATATATCAGGTTCCTTACATTTATATGAAAGGAATGTAGTTAAAGGGCATGACAAACACAGCGATAGTACTGCTAAGTAGTATAGAAGCTTATCAGAATGAAATTCTAGGTGCTGTTGTAAATCAAGCCATTGAGTTTTTACCTAATGCTTATATTATAGATTTCTATAAAGATTTTAAGCTGAATAAACTTTTAACATCTGAGCCAGAAATAATTAAAGCTGGACAGTGGAATTATGACTCATGGAAATCTATGTATAAGCATTATAAAAAACTCATGGAAGATTTTGATAATGTAATTATAATAAAAGCACCAATCAATAGACATACTGCAAATGTATTAGATGTAAAATTACTCAAAGAGATAAATAAAATGACAAGAGTAGATGATACGTATAGTATGCAGTATGACTTAATGAAAAGGTTGATAGAAAGACTTATATTTGTAAAAGCTATAAGAAATAAGAATGTTGTACATTTTGTTTTAGACCCAGATGAAGTAGATTTTAGTAAAGTTTGGAATTTTAAAAGTTATAAAAGGATCGGTGCATTGAATTGGTCAAATTGTGAATATGGTCCAATTTATGAATTTGTTCTATTTAATACTTTTGTTCAAGAGATTCCAAAATACTATGATTTCTATTATGGTGCTTCTGCTTTTACAGAGGATAGGAAGTATTTATATACAGTTCAGAAAAATGTGTTAGATTATCTGAATAGGAGACGTGTTGGTTTTGTAAGAGATAATGCCAAGACAGGTCAGTTCAATATATTTGATTATGACAATAGAGATGTAAGGGTTACACAAAGTACATATCTGTATAATTTAAAGTTGGCTAGATATACATTGGTAAATCCAAGCTATAATAAAAAAGAATTTAACATTATACGTTTTATGGAAGCAGTTATTTGTGATTGTGTACCACTTATATTAAAAACAAAACAAAACATAACAGATATGAAATTTGAATGCCTGCAAGGCTTGATATTGACGTTTCCAGATTTTTATGATATAATAATAGAAAGAGAATTGATAATAAAGTCAATAGATGTACATAGAAGAATAACAAAATATTATGAAGATAGTATAAATGGTTCTGTAGCAAAAGCTAATTCTGATAGTTTTAAGGAACCTGATTTAGATATTTGTGAGAGAATCAAAAGTACAGCTTCATTTAGAAAAATAACAGATAGGAACTATGTTCAGAGTTTTTATGATAATTTGTTTAGTGAGGTGACAAATGTTTGATTTACATCGTCATTCAGAGTTTTCAACATTCGATGGCTTTGGTAAGTTCTCAGAACTTGCTGTATTAGCTAAAGAATTAGGTTATGAGTCTTTATGTTCTACAGACCATGGTAATACAAATGGGTTGGTAAAATTATATAAGGCTTGTAAAGATGTAGGTATAAAACCAATATTAGGATGTGAAGGTTATTTCTTACCTGTATGGAAAGAAAAGACAAGAGGTTACCATCTTATATTGATTGCAAAGAATCTTGAAGGTTATAAAAACTTAAACAGGATTCAGTTTGAAGGTGAGAAACAAAAATATTATAATCCTATCTGGGATTTTAAGTTATTAGAAAAATATCATGAAGGTCTGATTTGTACTACTGCTTGTGTTGCCGGTTATTTGGCTCAGTGTATTATAAACAAGAAAGAACAGAATGCATTTAACTTTCTAAGAAAAATGAAGTCAATATTCGGCGATGATTTTTATGTAGAGGTTCAGCCTTATAAAATATCAGAAGAAGGATTGCAAGAGTATGTAAATGTAAGGTCAATTAAACTAGCAAAGACATTAGGTATTAAATGTATTTTAACATCAGATTCTCATAGAGGTAGAAAAGAAGATTGGGGTACATATGTTAAGATGCATGAAATAGCTGGTCACGATATTTCACATATTGAAGCTACATATAAAGAAAGATATATGCCAAAGCCTGATGATTTAGCAAAGAGGTTTTGTGAGATGCATAAAAGAGATTTTATGTATCCTAGAAAATTGGCTAAAGAAATGTATGATGCCTTGGATGAAATAGAAGATAAATGTGAGAATTTGTATTTAGACCAACTTCAACAGATTTTGCCAAAACTTGAAGATGGTACAGATTCTTACAGAACATTAATTGACCATGTTAAGAAAGGTTTGAAATTCAGAGGTAAATACAATAAAGAATATATTGCTAGAGCTAAAGAAGAGTTAGATGTTATTCACTATCATGGGTTTGAAGATTATTTCTTGATGGTAGAAGAATATACAACATGGGCTAAGAACAAGGGAATTGTTGTTGGTCCAGGTCGTGGTTCTGCTTGTAATTCTATTGTATGTTATGCCTTGAGAATTACAGAAGTAGATAGTATATATTTCAATCTTGAGTTCAGAAGGTTCTTAATGAAAGAACGAAAGAAAATGCCAGATATTGACCTTGACTTCGAAACAGAGAGAAGGGGTGAGGTAATCGAACATTTACTTCAAACTTATGAAGGCCATGCTGCTCAGGTTTGTTCTTATGGATTGTATCGTGTTGAAAATCTGTTAAATGATTTGTTTAAGGTTTGTGGTTTACCATCTGATAAGACGGTAGAGCCACAGCAAGTTAAGATAAATAAACAAATTATGGCAGATATAAAGAAATATGTTAAAAGTCATATAGAAGAAGGTTTCTTACAAGAAGATGATTTAGTAAATGATAGTCTATATGAGTATTATAATAAAAACTATGATAATATAATTTTACATTTTAGAAAGCTATATGGTAAAGTAAGATTTATTGGTACTCATGCAGCAGGTGTTGCTATAACTGGTGGTAACATATTAGATTATACAGCTCTTAGAGTAGATTCAAAGACAGGCAGATATTTTACAAATTATGACCTTGTAGATGTAGAAGATATAGGTGTAATTAAGTTTGATATATTAGGTCTCAAAACAATGTCAGAGATTAGAGATTGTAGAGAGATAACCGGAACTCCTTGTTTCGATGTATCAATGACAGAAGATAAGGATGTAATTAAAGCTTTCTCAGAAGGAAATTGTAATGGTGTATTTCAGCTTGATAAACCATCTGTTCAGCAACTATTGTTAAGTATTCATACTAACTGTTTTAATGATGTTGTAGCAGCAACAGCTATGAACAGACCTGGACCTTTAAAGCAAGGACAACCTCAGATTTATGCAGCTAATAAAGAAGCATTTGAGATTGGTGAAGAAGGTCAGAGAATACCAGCATTAGATAAGTATCTGCAAAAGACGTATGGCACAATAATATATCAGGAACAGATTATGTTGATGGCAGTAGAAATAGCAGGTATGACTTGGGATGAAGCACATGCTATAACAAAGATGAAAATAGGTATTCCTACATTTAACTGGTATTTTGAGGAGTTCTATCCAAAATATGAAGCCAATTTTGTTAAAGGATGTGCTAAGTTAGGAATTGAGAAAGACAGAGCTATTGATTTGTTCAAGAAGTTCTATGAGTATTCATTTAATGAAGGACATTCTGTAGGATATACGCTGGTATCAACAGAGCAGATGTATTATAAAGTTCATTATCCAGAGGTATTCTGGTTTAGTAAAATTAAATATGCTAATAATGATGCTGATTTTGCTAAGTATTGCGAGAATGCAGTTAAAGATGGTGGAGTTGTAATGCTACCACATGTGAATTATTCTATGGTTAAAACATCATTAAGAAAGATAGATGGTGAATTTGCTATTCAGCAAGGTTTAACAGCTATAAAAGGTATTGGAGCAGTAGCTGCAAAAGTTATAGTTGATGAAAGAAAAGCAAATGGTGTATTTATAAACATAGATAATTTTATAGATAGGTTAGATGCTAATCCAAATGGTTCTAAGGTCAACAAAAAGGTCAGAGAATTATTAGTGGAGTATGGAGCATTAGATTTTAAGAAAAGTCTGTATATTTCTAAGGTAAAGAAATATAATTCAGCATTATATGCAAGAGCTAATAGATAAAATAAATAAAAATATATATTGACAGACTCATATTTATATGATATAATTAATTATAGTCAAATAAGATATAGATGGTGGTGCCAAAACTTTCTTTCCTAAATTTAAGTGTCATTTTGTAACTCCTTGAAAAAATTGATTGTTACCCTGCAAGATTATTTGGTTACTTTTCGCTACCAGGCACCACCATTTATATATAAGCCGGTATGGTGGAATGGCAGACACAAGGGACTTAAAATCCCTCGATAGGTTATCGTACGAGTTCAAGTCTCGTTACCGGTATTGAAACTTATAGTTAGTCATAATGAAAGGAGTAAAAGATATGACTAAAGAGCAGTTAAAAGGTATCATTGCAGAGCTGAAAGAAACAGAGAAAAAGTTTGTTGAAAATGTTGATGCTCACAAAAGAGAAGTTGCTGAAAAGAGAAGGCAGGAAGAGAAGCAGAGACGTAAGATGACAACAGATTTCATGAATGAAATGAAGGGTATTATCAAGAGAAATGAGATTGATACAATTGATAAGCTCCAAGATTTCATGGAAACAATGTGTGAAGATGGTGAGATTGATAAGAGGCTGTATGTTACAATCTGTAATGCCTGGGTTCTTGTATATGCAAAGCAGTATCCTAAAGAAGCCATGATGCTTATGGAAGCTATTGAAGAAGTTTGTAGTTAATTTTGTTATTGGATGGGCGAGGTAAAACCTCGCCCATAATTGACTGGTGGTGATACATTGGCTAATACAGATAAACAAAAAATTATAGAACTTTGTAATTCTATTAATAAAAAAGAAGGTGAAGGCTCTATATATTCTATTGGTTCTAAGTATGCTAATTTAAAGATTAATAGATGGTCTACAGGTATTGAAGATTTAGATGTTATAATTGGTGGTGGTATGCCAGAAGGTAGAACGATAGAAATATTTGGGCCAGAGAGTTCAGGTAAGACAACTCTATTATATCACCTTATGAGTATGCACCAATTAGCATTAGATATTCCTATTGAAGGTACATTTGATGCCGAAAGGGCTAAAGTGTTTGGTAATAGACCAAAACAATTATTAGTGTATAGAGCAAAATATGGTGAAGATGCTTTTAACAAGACGATTAAGTTTTCAAAAGCAGGTATACCGATTATAGGTATTGATTCTGTTCCAAGTTTGGTTCCAAAAGAAGATGCAGAAAAGGTTCTTAAATCTGCAGATAAGGATTCTATTGAAGAACAGAGAATAGGTGGTACTGCTAGGTTACTTAATAAGTATCTACCAACTATAGAGGAAATAATTGAGATAACTGGTACTTCTGTTATTTTCATTAATCAGGTAAGAGATAAAATGAATGCCATGATGTTCGGTGAAAAGACAGATACTCCAGGTGGTAGGAAATTAAAACATTCAGCAAGTCTTAGGATTCAAGTAGCTAGAAGGGCATGGATAGAAATACCTAATAAAGACCCTAGAAATTCTGCAGCAACAGAAAAGGTTGGTTTTATCATGAAATGTAAAGTGGTAAAATCAAAGGTATGTAATCCTATGGGAGAATGTGAAATACCTTGTTTCTTTGATAGAGGTTTTGTTAGTTTTGATGAAATTAAAACTATAAGAAAAGAACTTATGATTAAGAGAGCGCAAGAATTTGGTAAGAGAGTACCAAAAGACTTCTATGAGGATGAAGATGAGTAAAATGTTAAAAGTAATTGTTATTAACAAAGGTTATGCAGAATATAGAAGTATAGAATATGATAATAGTGATATGCTATTAAATGAGCTACATAATATTTTAGGTGGTTATGTAGAACAGGTAACATTTGCAAGTGATTTTGTAGTGCTCTGTAATGAAGATGGTAGGTCAATGAAGTTACCATATAATTGTACTATAAGAGGTGTAGATTTTGTAGGTCCTATAATTATATGTAGTTCTGATGGTGAAGATTGGACAGATGTAAAATATACTATTGGTGACATTTATAGATTTTTAGTATTTATTGGGGAAAAGATAAAATGAGTAATGAAATAGTAAAAGAAGGCTATCTTGGTATTGTTGATACAAGTGGTGATAAAAAATTTACAGGTGTATTAGTTAATAGAACACTTGAAGAAGCAGTACAAGATGATATTATAGCAGATGCTAAAAAGTCTATTGAAGAATATGGTTATAATGGACCATTAACAAATAGACAAATGAGGCCATCTAAGAATACATATTATCTTGGTATTGCTAAAGCAGTATGTAAGAGAAGTACATGCTTAAAACGTAGACATGGTGTTGTTATTGTAAACAATGATGAAGTTATAGCTACTGGGTATAATGGTAATCCAAGAGGTATAATGAATTGTTGTGATGTTGGTAGATGTGTGAGATATAATAAGCCACATAATACAGGTGATTATTCTGATTGTCATTCTGTACATGCAGAACAAAATGCAATGTTATCTGCTAGTAGAAAAGATATGATTGGTGGTACAATGTATATGTATGCAGAAGATGAAGTTGATGGTATCATAAAGGAAGTTCCTGCCACACCTTGTCCTATATGTGCTAGGATGATTTTAAATGCCGGCATTAAAACAATATATAATATTAATGGTGTAGTAAATATAGACCATAGCAAAATTTAAAGGAGAGTAATATGTTTATTCAGATACCACATTTAGATTTGAGTGAGACTTATAATTCTGGTCAACATCTTAGATGGATTAGATGCAGTGATAATAGATTTGTCGTTATTCATGGTAATAAGTGTGTTAGAGTCACACAGAGTAAAGATAGGTTTCATTTTGATTGTGCTGAAGATGTTTTCTATGATGTCTGGTATAACTACTTTGATATTAATACAGATTATCTCAGATATAACTTTATGATTAAGAAAGCCGATGATGACTTTATAAGGGAAGCTTCAGTAAGAGGTAGTGGTATCAGAATAATCAAGAGAGATATGTTTGAGGTTATTATAACCTCACTTGTAGATGACTTCTTTGAAGGCGATGTTGAATATACAGATATATTGATTGATAGTATTTGTTCTTCTTTTGGTAAGAAACATACATCTACTATTAGAGAGATTGGTAAGTTATTTTGGTTTGAGTTTCCTTCAACTCATGATTTTATAAAACATAAAGATGAGTTGAAAACTATGGTTGCAACAGACTTATATAATAAGATTATATCTGTATGTGAGTTTATAAATAATTATGGTGGTAAGAAGCTACCAGAGCACATGAGAAAGATTGGTGTAAATGATTATACATTTGGTTGTATTAATCTTTATGGTAGGCACAAGCTTAATCGTTTACCAATTAATGAGAATTTAGTTCATATCATTGAATGTGATATTGGCTGCGAAGAAGTAGAAGATTTCTTTGATATGTATATTCATGATTGTGGATTAGATTGTATATGTGGTCTTGTTGGTAGGTATATTTATTATCATAGTGCACATCCACCTAAGCAATTATTATATTAGGAGTATTAAATGGTAAAAGCAATAATAGTTATAAATGGAAAAGGTGGTGTTGGTAAAGATACACTTATAAACTTTGTAAAAGAATATTGTATGATTCAAAATGTATCTGCAATAACACCAATTAAAAGTGTGGCAAGGATGCTTGGTTGGCATGGCGAAAAGACTTTAGAAGCAAGAAAGTTTTTGTCTGATTTAAAAGCATTATCTATTGCATATAATGATTATCCAACAGAGTATTTATTACGACAAGCTAATAAGTTTTTTAATAATAAACGTGAATATGTATTCATGTTTGTGCATATAAGAGAAGCTGAAGAAATACAAAAATTCAAGGATAGGTGTAAGGGTAATGTATTTACACTTTTGGTTCGTAGAGATATAGATGTAAATGAATTTGGTAATAGTTCTGATGATGATGTTGAAGATTATAATTATGATTATGTATTCGATAACAATAAATCATTAGAAGAAGCCAAACATGATTTTATGGTATTAATGGATACTATTATTAGTAGATGTATTAATAAGGTTTAAGTTATGGGCTTAATTAATGATATAAAGAAAGAAGCCACTGGTAATAAAACAAAAATACAAAGTAGTGAAGCTAGAGAACTTGAGGTCATACTTAATAATTTATTCTTTCTTCCAAAGAATATAATAGAAGAAACGAAATTTGTTCAGCAAGTAATGACTAGAGGGTTAGAATCACAAGAAAGAATTGGTTTACATGCTTCATCTCTGATTAAAGGTGAGAAAGATTTTTGTTTAAGACAGCAGGTTCTTAGTTTAATGTATAGACAGCTTCAAGGAGAACAATTGCCGATAGGGTTAATGAAGATTTTTGAAGAAGGTAATGCTATACATGAGAAATGGCAGAGATTGTTTATTCGTGGTGGTTATTCAAAACCAGAAGAATTAGATGTTACACAATTCAATGAGAAATACAGAATTAGTTTTACACCAGATATAATTTGTGAGATACCAGAGTTTTATGATGGTAAAATGATAGGTGAATTGAAATCTGTAAATACATATCAATTCCAAAGAATGTCAAAACATCCATCTGCTGGAAAACAGTTACAATGGTATATGTATTTATCTGGTATACATAAAGGTTTTGTATTATCAGAAGATAAAAATACTCAGGATATAAAACTCGAGATTTATGAGTTTGATAGTAAAGTTGTAGCTCCTTTTGTTGATAGGGCTGAGGAAATAAAGTTCAGATATAAAAAGGCTATGAAGGAACATAAAATGGTTAAAAGACCAGAAGATGCTAAAAGTCCTGATTGTAAAAGATGCATTCAGTGTGCATTGAGAAATGCATGTTGGAAGATAAATGGTGGAGGAGTACTAATAAAATGAAAATCATAAAAGCTGGATATGAAATTTTAACACCAATCACTGGTGATGAGCTTAAACTTATTGAGATTGCTGGCAGAACTTGTTATAAGTCAAATGATAAGATAACAGAAGAAAGCGCTAAGAAGTTTGTTGCTGGTCTTATTAAGAGAGGTCATGAAGCAATGCTTGAGCATTCTTTCTTATCTGTTAAGTTTATAGTTGATAGAGGTGTAAGTCATGAACTTGTTAGACATAGACTTACATCATTTGCTCAAGAGAGTACAAGGTATTGTAATTATTCAAAAGATAAGTTTGGTAATGAGATTACATTCATTGAGCCTTATTTCTTTGTAGATGATTTGAATAAGTACGGTGCATGGTATGGTGCAATGATGAAAGCAGAAGATGCTTATCTTGAGCTTATAGGTAATGGTGCAACTCCTCAGGAAGCAAGGTCTGTGCTTCCTAATTCTACAAAGACAGAAGTTGTGATGTCTATGAATTATAGAGGTTGGAGACATTTCTTCAAGCTTAGGGCAGCTAGAGAAACTGGTCCAGCACATCCTCAGATGGAAGAAGTAACAAGGCCATTATTAGAAGAACTTAAGAAGCTTATTCCAGTTGTATTTGATGACATTATAATCCCTAATGAGTAAATCATGTCCTATATTTGGTGTTGCAATTTATGCTGACTGTTTAGATTGTGACACCAAATATTGTAGAGGTAATATGTATAATACAATAATTATTGGTATAGACCAAAGTTATGAAAATACAGGTGTTAGTATATCTGCAGATGGTGTACTAAAAAAGGTTGGTAGTATAAACTTATCTAAATATAGCACAAATTCTGATAAAAGAACTGTGCTAAGAAATAAACTTACAAATATAGTAAGTTGTAATATATCTAAAGCTAAAGAAGTTATTTGTATAATAGAGAGAATAAGACTAAGGTCACAAGGTTTTTTAAATATAAACTATATTAAAAGTATAGGAGCACTAAATTCTGTCATAGTTGATGTTATGGCTGATTTTGGTATTGAAGTATATTCTGTTGATACTAGATGTTGGAAAGCCCAAGTTATTGGTACTAGCAAGCCGAAGCAAAATGGTTGTGGTGTACCTCCAGAGAAATGGCCTACAGTAGAGTGGTGCATAAATATGGGCTTTGAATCTAGTATATTGAGAGAAGTAAAAAGTAAAAGGAAATTAAAAGGTACTTTCATGATGGGTGATATAAAGTATTCATATAACCATGATGCTTCTGATTCTGCTGCAATATCAATGTTCTATTTCAAAGGAGACAGAACAAAGCTGAAGGAGGAAGTATAATATGTTTAGTACTATATCATGTTGTAAGGATTGTAAAGAGAGACATTTAGGTTGTCATTCTAAATGTGAAAGGTATATAAAACAAAAAGAAGATTTGTTGGTACAAAAAGAATATATGAAAAAGTCTAAAAATCCAATAATATATGGCTTTGATTATAATTGTTATCCTGGTAAAAGGAACAATAAAATACATACTTCTGACAGAATAGATATTTAAAATTTTATTATAAGTTCTATTGATTTACATGATTTTATATGATATAATTATAATATAGAATTTATATAGTATCCTAGATGGGGGGTATATATGAGGTCTTATAAAAAAGATGTAAAAGGTGTCGGACAAGTAGAATTTGTAGAGTTTGATTCTTTAGGTGACTTTAGGAATTATATCACTACACAACCTACAACATCTATATTCAAAGGACATTGTCAGAGTATGGAAGTTGATAGGTATAGAAAAACATTTACACAGACAGAATCATTTGATGAAGCAATGGGTATGTTCACAAATGGCTGGACAGCAATGTCTACAGAACTTACGAACAAACTTAATTTGAATCATGGTTCTATGGTAAATGAAAGGGCCATCACAAAGATGGTTAGTGTTCAAGGTTTTCAGCCTATTGTTCCTTTATATCTTGCAGGTGTTCCTCAGAATATGTTTTCTACAAAATTCAAGCCTATGCAGAAGAAAGTAATAACAATAGATAAAGATGTTTGTTATTCTGCAGGTGTTGACTCCAGTGAAATTGTAGAAGAATCTACTAAGGCACTTGCTATTGTAAAGAAGTTGGAAAGTCAGAATTATAGAGTTAATCTTAATATTGTATTTTGTCCTGAATCATTTAGAGGTCAGAGATTTTGTTTCAAGATTAAGATTAAGAACTCAAATGAAAGACTTAACATAGGTAAGATGAGTTTTCCTTTAGTTCATCCTTCTATGTTGAGGAGGTTATTATTTAGGCTTGAGGAAGTATATCCAAATATGACAAGTAATTTTGTTAGTGGATATGGACATCCTATGAGTCCTTCTGACTTAGTAAAATGTTACAGTGAAGATTTTGTATTACCAAGGTTCATAACTACAGATATTAGTAAGCTCAAAGATGTAAAAGAGCTATATAATAAGTGAAATATTTTTAAAAAATATTCTACTTCTATATTGACGTACCTCGTTATTTTTGATATAATTAGATATAAGATAAAATTAGTACTTAGATAAGAAAAGAGGTATGAATCATGCAGGAAGTCAATTTTGAAGTCTTATCAGTAGGCAGTGGTGATAAAAAAGGTTATGCCAGAGTTGATATTAAATTTATCAATTCTGACAAGACCTATACATATTATAGAACATATGATGTGTTCGATGGTAATTATGCTACTGTTGTTTCTGGATGTAGAATTGTCTTTGATGCAGAATATAATGTGATTAATGTAGAGAGACTCTATGATGTTAAAGGAGTTTATCGAGAGAGAACAAATAATGCATCTGATGAATGGAGAGATGTTCCAAAAAAGACAAGAAGAGGTAGAGGCAGACCTAGAAAATCTACTTCAGAAGAAATCAAGGAAGAAGTTAGAAATCTTCCTACTACTAAAGTAGAAGAACTGCCTGCAGATGATACACAAGAAGGGTCTGTGGTTGAAGAAGTTAAGGAACCTGAACCTGAAGTTCCTGTTATTCCAAAGAAAGTTAGACATGCAGAATTTGATACAATTATGACATGTCTTGAAGAAGGTGTTCCTGTTTACCTTCATGGTCCTGCAGGTTCTGGTAAGAATCACACTGTAGAACAGATTGCAAAAGAACAGAATTGGGAGTTCTATTTTACAAACTCTGTTCAGCAGGAATATAAGGTGACTGGGTTTGTAGATGCAGGTGGAGTATTTCATGATACAGAGTTTTATAAAGCCTGTACATCTGAGAATGAATGTATTTTCTTCTTGGATGAAATTGATGCCTCTGTACCTGAAGTATTAGTTCTGCTGAATGCAGCCATTGCTAATGGCTATTTTGAATTTCCCACAGGTAAAATTAAGTGGGATAAGTCAAGACTTCATTTTGTATGTGCAGGTAATACAGTAGGTAATGGTGCAGATGAACAATATACAGGTAGAATGGTAATTGACCAGGCCACTCTTGATAGATTTTTGTTTATACCTTATGATTATGATAGAAATATCGAACTTAAGATTACAAAGGGTAATGTTGAGTTAGTAGATTTTATCAGAGACATGAGGAGAATTGCAAAAGAAAAAGGTATCAGAGCAACATTCAGTTATAGATGTATGTTGATGATGGTGAAGTTAGAAGGTAAGATTGAGCTGTCTAAGCTTTTGAAGATGGCAGTGTTCAAAGGTATGGATTCTGATACCCTCAATATCTTCAAAGAAGGTTTTAAGAGAGGTAAATATTATACAGCTCTTAGGAGTATCTCATAAGGGGTACTCAATAATGGAATATGGCCTAGTTTGGTAAGGCGCTACATTTGGGATGTAGATATCGTGGGTTCGAATCCCACTATTCCAATTAAGTAAAATATGAAAGGAGGTAGTCAATGCATAAGTTAAAGTTGGCAAGATGTCCGCCTAGTTAAAAGATTTTACTAATGCGAAAAATTGAATATTGTGTTTAATTAATTACGAGTAACAACAAATTGATTTTAATGTAGTCTTTTTAATGTAGTTATTTTATCGAGATACAACATATTCTTTCCTAAGCAATTATAAAGTAAGAAACTCAAAGACGGTCCTATTTGGTGAGCTATGAACATTGGATTAGTACAGAATAACCCGATTCCCCTCTGTATTGTAGGTTCGACTCCTACCATAGCTATTGTGGTAAATGCCACAGTAACAATATTAAATGCCATAAAGTAAAGGAGAAGAAAATCATGGCAAAGAACTACACAATGAGAGAGGTTGCAGTAGCTATTGCAACAAAAGACACGGCGGCAATGGATGACATTTGCAAGCGGTTTCCAAGGCTTGCACTTAAGATGACAGTCCTTATGACTAAGGCAGGTGATGAAGTGATTGACCTTTTTAGCTTCATGCCTGACTATCTTACCGCAAACAAAGTAAATAAGGCAATCAAGTCGGATGAAGCAGAAGATGCAGATACATCTGATGAAGCTGAGGCAGATGCCGATGAAGAAGAGGTAAAAGAGGTCAAGAAGCAGCCTAAGCCTGCTAAGAAGGCAGATGATGACGAAGCCGAGTCTGGTTATGATTCTTGGGGTACGAATAAGCTGTATACTAAGCTTGGTGAACTCGGTGAGAGAAAAGCTTGTAAGGCAGAGTTCGGAGATTTCAAGAAAGCTTCTATGGTAGCTTATATGGAGAAGCATCATCCTCTCGGTGGAGTAGAAGAGGCTGAAGCTGATGAAGAGCCTGAGGAAGAGGAAGTTGTTGATTACAAGAAGATGAAGGCACCTGAGCTGTATGCTCTGTGCAAGAAGCGTGGTATCAAGGCTGAGACAAAGAAACCTGCTAAGTATTACATCGAGCTTCTTGAGGCAGCAGATGAGCCTGAGGAAGAGGATGAAGAGTGGGGTGAGGAACCCGATACTGCAGAAGAGTCTGCCGATGATGATGGTTGGAAAGATGTAGAGGAGAAGCCTAAGAAGAAGGCAGGCAGACCTGCCAAGAAGGCAGAAGAGCCTAAGAAGGCAAAGCCTAAGGCAACCACAAAGAAGGCAGAGACTGAAGAGGACGATGATGACTGGGATATTTGATAATAAGTAAAATCATATCACCAGTCTGAAACCTAATTGATTATGTGGGCTGGTACGTATTTGTATACTACCAGCCTACTATTATATTGAGGTATAAAATGGATGAAAATATAAAAGGTATATTGCATCTTGCTTGTACGGAACAACAGGATATTGACAGATTAAAATCTGAACTTGGAAAATTAAAACCATTTAAAAAAGTATATAGTGAAACTGGTGAGATTCCTATTGAGTATTTAGAAAAACTTATAAAGCTTATAGATGTAAAATATCAGTTTGGTATAAGAAATATCACTCCGGATTGTAATTCAAATAGCAAGCGTATTATTTGGAGAGCTACGATTCTGAGGTATAAAGATATTTGTGTTATAGGACAGATATTTGGTGCCAGCATATATGAAGTTCTTTGTAAGACGGCTTTATTTATGTTCTATACCAAAGACGAGGTATAGAATATGAAAGTAAGAATATATACAGATGGTGCTTGTTCTGGTAATCCTGGTAAAGGAGGTTGGGCATCTGTATTTATCACAGGTGAAGATATAGATGTTCAAAGCGGTTCACAATTAGTTACAACTAACAATCAGATGGAACTTAAAGCAGTGGTTGTTAGTTTGAATAAAATCACAGATAAGTTTTCTTCGTCAGATGAGTACGAGATTTATTCTGATTCTGCTTATGTAGTCAATTCAATAAATAACAATTGGATTGAGAAGTGGAGACTCAATGATTGGAAAACCTCTCGTGGTGATACAATTAAAAATGAAGATTTGTGGAAAGAGTGTTTAAGTCTACTCTCTATGTTAAGAAATAAAGGGTATAAAATAAAGTTCATAAAGATAAAAGGTCATTCTGGTGATACCTTTAATGACTATGCTGATAATATAGCTAGGAAACAAATACAAAGTATTTAGAGAGGTAAGGCCTATGATACTATTTTCAGAAGAATTTGCACGAAAAGATTTTACTGCAGATAGTATGAAGAAGGCATATATGGATGCATGTAAATGGTATGCTTCAAATATATTAAGTAATGATATATTGAAAGATATTAATGTTTCATTTGAAAAGCTAAATGGACCACAACCAACAATAAGGATTCATTTAGTAATGCCATTAAAATTATCTGTTGTTAAAAAGAACCATTGTGATATTTGTAAAGAGACTCATAAGATGTTTTATCTCAATGATAATGTAGATTGTAATCGTTGTAAGATTAATGCATTTGAATGGAGAATGACAGAAATGTTAAAGAATAAGAAAGCAGCTTATAGAGAAACTCTTTCAAAGATATTAGGTATCTAATATGAAGTTATTTAAATCATTATGTAAAAGATATATCAGTTCAATCAGATACTTCTTATCAATCAATGCAAAATATATGATTGAATTGTTAAGTCTGTCAGTACCATATATCTATTGTTATCTGTTTAGTATCTATAATAATAAGTATCTATATCTCTTTCCTATATCATGTATGATACTTATTAAAATCATTAAAGATTGTCTGAATCGTTCAAGCCTTGGCTTTGATATTCCTAAGCCAAGAGAAAGAATGACAAAGATGACTGATGATAACGTAGTATATACAGATGTATCAATGGAAGAACTATTATTATATGTATATGATGTAGAAGAATATATAAAATCCAATGGTATATAAATACCTCCTAGGACCTCATATTCAATCCTAGTTCGATTTATAATATTCACTTGATAAAATATACCATCATATATATAAAACCTCTATATGGACCTCCTAGAGGTCTCAAATAACATATGTAAAATAAGTAAAAATAAAAGGAGTAAAATATAATGGCAAACGTAATTAGTTATGATGAGCATGTCAATGGTGATGTTGATAGTTTCGATCCTTCTATGTATGAGGAAGATGATGATAGACAGGTAATCGAAGCAACACAAATCTCAGATTTAATGGATGCAATGCAGAATATCTACAATGCTTCACAATTATATATGGAAGAACTAAAGAAATCAATGGGTGAAATTAGTGATATTGTAGGTATCGCATATCCTCCTGAGGTAAGTGATATGTCTGTCGTAGCTGATATTATGAATGGTAAGGTCTGATACAATGGCTAATCCTAATAAAGCTATAAAAATGCGTGTCAACAATAATGATGACAGTATCTGTAGTATATGTAATAAACCACATAAATCTGTCTTGGATATGTTTGACCTGAACATCAATGGAACTATAATAACCATATGTGATTGTTGCAATGATACACTGTTCTATAAGACCTTAAAAGCC
>Ga0310696_10002007_pt1 | contig 28029 bp, 22 predicted proteins | sample AusTroGonzalo_MG_4_FD_203885 | JGI IMG/M metagenome (GOLD analysis project Ga0310696, IMG submission 203885) | Bovine rumen microbial communities from tropical cattle in Woodstock, Queensland, Australia - Gonzalo_02 (v2) (version 2) | ecosystem: Host-associated > Mammals > Digestive system >...
GCCCCTCAACTCGCCACCCCGCCCCTCAACTCGACATGCTCCCTCGCCTCAACTCGCCACCCCGCCCCGCCCTGCCATCTCGCCCTCGCCCAACCAGAACCTCCCCCATTGCATCATCCAACCAATATCGGGCCTACCCGCGCGCACAATGCGCATACGCGGTTATTTTCGGTTTTTGAAACGATGTATCGACAGAACGTTTCCCTGCCGGGAGTAGCAGATGTTTGTTCCGCCACGATCTTCCGGCAAGGACGACACAACCGAGTTCATTCGAGTTCATTTTAACATTTTTCAGCCGGGGAACAGGACCGGCATGTAATTATTTCACAAAACAGGTTTGACATCCTGAAAAAAATGTGTTAAATTAATGTGTTACAACAAACAGAACCCGACAAACAAACGAATCGTTCCATCTGAAACGCACTACTTTTCACCTCGGATGCGACGGAATCAATCGGGATCTCACGCACAATCAAGCAAGGGACCAGGCAGCAATGAAAGAACGACAAGAAGCCATCAAACGCTACATCGAACGAAGGGGAGACGTGACGCTGACCGAGCTCTCCAAGGAGTTTTCCGACTGGTCGGAAATGACAATTCGTCGCGACCTGGAGTTTCTGGAGCAAAGACGATTCCTCATCCGAACCAAACGAGGCGCGCGAATCATGCCGACAAGCTACGAAGTGAGCGTGGGCATGTACGGCGAACGCGAGAAGCGCAATTGCGACCTGAAGCAGGAGATCGCGGCGAAGGCGGCAGCGCTTGTCGAAACGGACATCAGCATGTTTCTGGACGCGGGCTCGACGGCCATGATGCTGGCGCGCGAGCTGCCCGACCGCAACCTCATCATCACGACTTCGGCGCCGAACATCGGCATCGAAATCGTGCTCAAAAAGAAGAACCCGACTGTCATCCTGCTCGGCGGCACGCTTCAGCGGAAAACGATCTCCGTCTCCGGCCTGAACGTGCTTGACCAGCTCAAGACGCTCAACATCGACACGGCGTTCATCTGCGCCTCCGGGTATACCGAAACGACCGGGTTCTCCGTGGGCGGCCAGCACGAATGCGTACTGAAACGGGCGGTCATCTCTTCCGCGAGGCGGGTCATCATGATGATGGACAGCTCGAAACTGAACTCGATCCTGCCGTTCACCTTCGCGCGAATTCAGGACATCGACATGTTCGTGACGGATTCCCAGGCGCCGGAGTCCATCAAGGCGGCATTCCGTGCCACGGGGGTTCAGGTGATATGATGAGCTTCGATCTGTTGATCCTGGGCGGCGGCCCCGCCGGATTCCGCGCCGCGGAACGCGCGGGGCATTTCGGGCTGAAGGCTGCATTGTTCGAGGGGAAGGCGCTGGGCGGGGTCTGCCTCAATGAAGGCTGCATCCCGACCAAGACGATGCTGTATTCGGCAAAACTTTACGACTATGCGAAGGGCGGAGCAGCGAAATACGGCGTGACCGCGAACGGAGCGGCTCTGGACCATGCATTCGTCGTGGCCCGCAAAGACAAGGTCGTGAAAAAGCTCGTCGCGGGCGTGGAAATGCAAATGAAGAAGGCCGGGGCGGACGTCGTCCGCGCAAACGGCGTGCTGAACGGCAAAAACGAGGAGGGCGAATTCGTCGTCGAGGCGGACGGCAAAACGTTCTGCGGGAAAAACGTACTCATCGCAACGGGTTCCTCGGCGGCGGTCCCGCCCATTCCCGGACTGAACGATGCGCTGGCGAACGGATTTGCGCTCACGAACCGGGAAATCCTGTCGATGACGGAAATCCCGCCGCGTCTGATCGTGATGGGCGCCGGCGCGATCGGCCTCGAAATGGCATCGTACTTCAGTTCGGCCGGATCGGAGGTAACGGTCATCGAAATGCTCGACCGGATCGGGGGGCGTCTCGACCGGGACATCGCCGCGCTGCTTCAGCGAAATTACACGGTCCGCGGGGTGAAGTTCCTGACCGGAAGCCGGATCCAGGCCATCGAAAACGGACGCGTCCGCGGCGTGAAAGCCAACGGCGAGGCGTTCGAGCTGGAATCGGACAAGGTCCTGGTCGCCGCCGGGCGCAGGCCGAACACAAACGGAATCGGGCTGGAAACACTTGGAATCGAGCTCAGAAAAAACGGCGGCATCCTCACGGACGAAAAGATGCAAACGAACGTGCCGGGCGTGTACGCCGCCGGAGACGCGAACGGCATCTCCATGCTGGCTCATACGGCGTACCGCGAAGCGGAAACCGCCGTCAATGTGATCCGCGGCACCGACGACGTCATGCGCTACGACGCGATCCCTTCGGTCATCTATACGAACCCGGAGGCGGCATCCGTCGGTGAAACGGAGGAGACCGCCGCCGAAAAAGGCCTGAACGTGAAGGCACTCAAATTGCCGCTGCTTTTCAGCGGACGTTACCAGACGGAAAACGAGGGCGGGAACGGCATTCTGAAGCTCGTGCTGGACGGGGAGAAACGCATCCTCGGCGCGGCGATGCTCGGCAATCCGGCCTCGGAGATCATCCCGGCAATGGCAGTGGCAATCACACAGCGCATGACAGCGGCCGACCTCGCGGGAACGGTGTTCCCGCATCCGACCGTGGCGGAGATCCTGCGCGATGCCGCGCTAATGGAGCTTTAACGGCGGCAGCACGCGCGGCAGCACACAACGTCGGATCCCGGCGGCGGGGAAACGGATCTCCGCCGCCGTTTTTTTATTTCGAAATCCGCCTCAAACGGGGATTATCTGACAGAACCGGGTGGAAAGTTCGGCGTTTACGGTGTATATTATATGCTCCAAATATTTTGGAGCAACCGCAAACCGTGCGCGGCAGCGCAGCAAGGAGACAACCATGAGAAAAGTCCTCATTCCTACCAAACTTGACAAGGTCGTTGAAAAGATTTTGAGCGAACACGGCTTCACCGTGGTCCAGAACCCGGACGTCCAGCTGGCCGATCTGGCCGCCGAAAACTCCGACGCCTCCGCGATCATCGTCCGCAGCGAGAAAGTCACGCCCGAGATCATGGACGGACTGAAGGACCTGAAGCTCGTCGTCCGCGCCGGCGCAGGATTCGACAACATCGACATCCGCCACGCCCGCAAGCTCGGCATCGATGTCATGAACACCCCGGGCGCGAACTCCAATGCGGTCGCCGAGGAAGTCATCGCGCTGATCCTGGCCGCCTACCGCAAGCTCGTCCCAGCCGACGAATCCACCCGCGCCGGCAAGTGGGAGAAGAAGAGTTTCATGGGCCGCGAGCTGACCGGCAAGACCGTCGGCATCCTCGGCCTCGGCAACATCGGCCGCCTGCTCATCAAGCGACTCTCCGGCTTCGAGGTGAAGATCCTCGCCTACGACCCGGTCCTCTCCCCCGAACTCGCCGACCGCCTGGGCGCCACGCTCTGCTCGGTCGAAGAAGTCTTCGCACAGTCCGACATCGTGTCCCTGCACATCCCTGAAAATGACAAGACCCGCGGCATGGTCAACGCCAAGCTGCTCGGCCTCATGAAGAAGGGCGCCATGCTTGTGAACTGCGCCCGCGCCGGCATCGTCGACGAGGAAGCCATCCGCGCCGCCAAGCAGGAAAAGGACCTCATCTTCTGCAACGACGTCTACGCGAAGGACGCGGCGGGCGACAAGTCCGTGGCCGACATCGCCGACATCATGCTCCCGCACCTCGGCGCCAGCACGAAGGAAGCCAACTTCCTCGCCGCGAAACGCGCCGCCGACCAAACTGTGGCATATTTCGAGGACGGCGTGACCGCCTGCGTCGTGAACAAGGGCGTGCCGGACGGACTTGACGCCAACTACCAGAAGCTCGCTTCCGTGCTCGCCGGACTCGGCGCCGCCGCCCTGAACGGACGCGCCATCTCCCAGATCGAGCTCAGCTGCTACGGCAAGCTCCATCCGTTCTCCAAGTGGATGATCGCCCCGATCACCGCCGCCATCTGCCCGCAGTTCGACGCCTTCAGCGGCGCGGACGAGGCCCTGAAGATCCTCGAATCCCGCGGCATCAAGTTCACCATGCGCGAGGTCGACGAAAGCAAGCACTACGGCGAAGCCATCACCCTCGACTTCATCGCCGGGGCCGACCGCATCTCCATCCGCGGCACCATCGCGGAAGGACGCCTCATGGTCTCCCGCATCAACTCGTTCGACGGAATCTACATCCATCCCGCCGGAAACTACCTCTTCGTCGAATACGAAGACGCCCCCGGCATCATCGGCAAGATCACCGGGCTCCTCGGCCAGAACAACATCAACATCTCCGACGTCCGTGCTCCGCACAGCCTCGAAAACTCCCACTCGATGCTCGCGGTCAGCGCCGAAAGCGCCATCTCCGCCGAGCTTGTCAAGGAAATCGAAAAGGCAGTCAGCGCGTTCAACGCCTTCACGTTCGACTGCTGATGTCCGATAACCTCTGCGTCATTGCGCTCGGCGGCAACCTCGGGGACGTCCCCGCCGCTTTCCGCCGGGCATGCGATTCTCTTTCCAGCGCCGGATTCCGCATCCGGCGCTTTTCGTCTCTCCGCACCACCGCGCCCGTCGGCTGCGAGCTTGGGGCGCCCAAGTTCACCAACGCCGCCGTCTCCGGGTTCTGGGACGGCACGCCGTCCGAACTGCTCCGTCTCTGCCGGAGGATCGAGGAGGAAAACGGCCGCCCGAACGTCCATGCGTACCACGTTTCGCGCACGCTCGATCTCGACATCATCCTGTTCGGACGCGAAATCGTCACCCTGCCCGGCCTGACCATCCCGCATCCCGAGGCGGCGAAACGCGATTTCGTGCTGGATCCGTTGCGAGAGATCGAGCCGGAACTCGCCGACTGGCTGACGTCACTGGCGGACTCCGGGAAAGAAAAAGTCTGATCCGTCAAACAGAGGACTTTTTTCCGAAAAAAACTATTTTTCAGGCGATCTTTCTTGCAAAAAAACGTTTTCCCGTCTATATTATATTTTCAATGATCTTTTTCTAAAAACACGAACAGAACAGGCTTTGCCGCTCCATCGCCTCCGTTCTGCGGAACATCTTTCCAATCAGGTCTTTGTCCCCATGTCACAGTCATCCAATCCGTCTGAGCCGAAGCCGAATGCCGATGCCCCTGCACCGACCCCCGCGGGGGGAAGCTCCGCTGCGCCTGTCGTGAAAACCGGAAATCTGGCCGACACCAATTCCGACGAATACAAGCACAAGCACGGCGAACATCACCATCACCACCACCATCATCGGCATCATCACCGGCATTTTCACATGCTCGACCTGAGCCCCTCGGGGATCCGCGACAACCTGAAGCTGCTTTTCACCTCGATTTACGCTTATCCCTACATGCTCCTCTTCCTTTCGCTCCTCTTCCTTTTCCTCATGAAGTCGGGAGCGGTGCTCTTGATCTTCAACGCGAGCAAAGGGTCTTTCACCGCTGAGGAGAACTTTTACCGCTGGCAGGAATTCCTGGTCATGAAGGAATCGTTCCTGATCCAAATCCCGTTCCAGTTCACGCTTCTGGTGTCCATCGCCATCGCGCTCGTGCTGATGAACCGGCAGGAACGCCACTGGCAGCGCAATGTGATGAAGTTGCTTCCTGCGCTCGGAGCCGCGGCCATTTTCTCCCTCCCGATGAGCGGCAGGCCCGCCGAGGAATTCGACCGCACCAGCTGCCGGGACTGCCTCTACAACTACTATCTCGAATGCTTCCGATATGCCGAGCTCAACGACGGGGCGTTTCCGAACGTGATCCCGGAGAAAAAATCCTCCACGGCGAAATACGGTTCGGATCATTACGAGTACTACGGCGCCGGCAAAAGCGCGGCATCTTTGGAGCCGTTCATCCTGCTCCAAGACAAGGATAACAACCATATCGGAAACTGCCGTTTCGCCATCCGCAGCGACGGCGTGATTATGATCTCGAAATACGGCCGGAAGCAGTACGACGTCTACGAGAACGCCCCTCAGGCAGCCGCCGACAGGAAATGACAACGCCGTTTGAACTGCTCCTGATCGCAGGTTGGTTCGGCTTTGTCAGTTATCAGACCGCCACGCTCGGCGTCGCCAGGCGCTCGGAACGTTTCTCCAGAGGACTGGACCGACTGCTCCTGTTCGTCCCCGTGCTCGCCGCGGCGGTCTTCGCCGTGCTGTTCGCGTTTGTGCTGAAGGGACGGTTCTGCGAACGCCTGTCCCACGCTGTTCTCCTGCTCGCGCTCTGGCTGTATGCCGCCCGTTTCTTCTGGTTCCTGGGCTCCTATTTCAAGCACGGGTTTCCACTCATCCTGAACATCGCCGTCGGTCTGCTCGTCACGCTCAACGAGGTCTTCCGCATGACGCCGCTCGACCGGTATGCGGAGCAGATCCATTCGCACATGGGACGGGCGTCGATCCTGGCCGGGGCAGGAATGCTGGCTCTCTTCTACGCCGCGGCATTCCTCTCCGCCCGCGCCCCGAAGGGAAAGATGGAGGCAAAGGAGGGAGAACGGGCTTTCCTTGACGGGCGGGACGACGAGGCGTTTCGGCTTTTCTCCGAGTCCGCGAGGCTGGGCTGCGCCGCGGGGCAATACGGCCTGGGCGGGTGCTACAACACGGGCACAGGAGTGAAGAAAAACAGGAAGGAAGCCGTGAAGTGGTACCGCATGGCCGCCGAACGGGGACACAAGACCGCGATGTTCGATCTGAGCGCCTGCTTCATGAACGGCGACGGCGTCGAAAAGGACGAGGCAGAGGGCATGAAATGGCTCCGCATGGCCGCCGAACGGAACGACGACATCGCGCAGCTCATTCTGGGTGCAAGCTATGCGAAGGGAAACGGCGTCGAAAGGGACGATGCCGAAGCCGTGAAGTGGTACCGCAAAGCCGCCGAACGGGGCGTGGCTCCGGCGCAGTTCGAGCTGGGCAAATGCTATGCCGAAGGCAGAGGCGTCGAAAAAGACAAGGCCGAAGCCGAAAAGTGGTTCGGCAAAGCCGCAAAACGGGGCGACGAGGACGCGAAGGACGCGCTCCGGCGGATGCGCGGCTGAACTCCGCGCGCCTTCCGCAGACGACATGTCCCCCGCTTTCCGGCAGCCGTTTTTTCACGACTTTTCAACAGAATCGCGTTTGAAAACGGGTTCCGAACGTGTATATTAGCTGTGGAATCGCATAAGGGCCCGGGCACAACGCGCGGGACGCATGATCTTTCACCCCATCCTAAACGGAAAAACCTGACCATGAAGCTGAAAAAAATGTTGAAGGTCCTTCTCAGCTGTGCCGGCATATCGGTCCCGTTCATCATTTCCTGCGCGATGCCCGGGCCGCATCAATTCGAAGCGGGCGAAAAAGCGTTCCTGCTGGACGGGAAGCCGTTCCTGGTCCGGGCGGGCGAACTGCACTATGCACGCATCCCGCGCGACTACTGGGACCACCGCATCAAGATGACCAAGGCGCTCGGGATGAATACGATCTGCATGTACCTTTTCTGGAACTACCACGAGCCGGAAAAAGACAAGTTCGACTTCAACGGGGAAAAGGATTTCGTCGAATTCGTGAAGCTGATTCAGGAAAACGGCATGTACTGCATCCTGCGCCCCGGCCCGTACTCCTGCGCCGAGTGGGATATGGGCGGCCTGCCGTGGTGGCTCCTGAAGAAGGACGACCTGAAGATCCGCACGTTCAGGGACGAGCTCTTCAGGGAGCAGACGAAGGAATGGCTGACCGAGGTCGGCAAGCGGCTCGCGCCCTACCAGATCCAGAACGGCGGCCCGATCATCCTCGTGCAGGTGGAGAACGAATACGCATGCTTCGGGAACGACGGCAGCTACATGGAGGGCATCCGCGACACGCTCCGCGATGCCGGATTCGACAAAGTCACGCTCATGCGCTGCGACTGGGGCTCCAATTTCAACAACTACAAGGTCGACGGCGTGGTCCCGTGCATCAACTTCGGCGCCGGGTCCAACGTCGACAACGAATTCCGCAACCTCAAACGCCAGTTCCCGAACAACCCGCTCATGTGCAGCGAGTACTGGACCGGCTGGTTCGACCATTGGGGCAAACCGCACGAGACGCGCGGCGTGGAGAGCTTCATCGGCAGCCTGAAGGACATGCTGGACCGCAACATCTCGTTCAGCCTGTACATGGCGCACGGCGGGACCACGTTCGGCCCCTGGGGCGGAGCCAACGCTCCGCCGTACTCATCCATGGTGGCGTCCTACGACTACAACGCGCCGATCACCGAGGCGGGCTGGACCACAGACAAATTCTTCGCCGTGCGGAACCTGCTGAAGAACTACCTGAATGACGGCGAGACGCTGGCGGACGTCCCCGAGGCGAAGCAGCTCATCGAGATCCCGGCGCAGAACGCAGGCAAGGGAGTGCCGCTGCTCGCGCGCGAGCCACGGGAAGTCCGGACCTCCAATCGGGAGGATCTCGACTGGAAGGAGTTCGGCTCGAACTTCCTCATGACCATGGAGCGCTGCGACCTCGGCTACGGCATGATCCTGTACAGAACGAGACTCGCGTCCAGCGAATCCGGGCTGAAACTGAGGATGACCGGAGTCCACGATTTCGCTCACGTCTATGTCGACGGCAAGGCGCTGGACAAAACGGTGGACCGGAGGCTGAACCAGGACACCGTGCAGCTGCCGGAATTCGACAAGGCCGTGCAGCTCGACATCCTGGTGGAGAACAACGGCCGCGTGAACTACGGCGAGGCGATCATGGACCGCAAGGGCATCACGAAGACGGTCGAACTCCTCGACTCCTCGGGCATGGTCGTCCGGGAGATCTCGGGCGATCACGGCGGAAGCGTTTTCCTGTGGCAGATCTTCACGCTCCCGTACGAATACGAGTTCATGAAGGCCGCTGCGAAACGGGGATCGCGCCGGTCCGCCAGCCCGATCGTGGAAGGCGGTCCCGTGCTGTACACGACCTCGATCAAGCTCGATTCTGTCGGCGACACGTTCCTCGACATGTCGAAGTTCGGCAAGGGCATGGTCTGGGTGAACGGGCACAACCTGGGCCGCTACTGGAAGATCGGGCCGCAGCAGACGCTGTTCCTGCCCGGCTGCTGGCTGAAGAAGGGCGACAACGAGGTCATCATCCTCGACACAATGCCCACGGACACGCCCGAATTCCGCGGCGTGAAGGAGCCGGTCCTCGACCGGATCCAGCCCGACCTGTCGCTCAAGCACCGCAAGCCCGGCCAAAACCTCGACCTCTCCGGCGAAACGCCCGCGATCCGCGGCACGCTCCCGAACGCCGAGGGCTGGCAGACGGTGAAATTCGACCAGCCGGTCACGGGACGCTATCTCTGCCTCGAAGCGCTTAGCGAACAGGGCGGCAGCCGGACTATGACGTCCGCCGCCGAGCTCGTCGCATTCGACGCCGACGGCAGGGACATCAGCCGCATCAAGTGGAGAATCCTGTACGCCGACAGCGAGGAGACCGACCGCGAGAACAACAGCGCGGAAAACCTGATCGACCAGCAGGAATCGACGTTCTGGCACTCGGAATGGAGCAGCCGCTCCACGAATCTGCCGCATCAGGTCGTGATCGACATGGGCGAATCGCACAGTGTCGGCGGGTTCCGCATCCTGCCGCGCACCGACCGCAATTCCAACGGCCGCATCCGGGACTTCCGCTTCTTCGTGAAAAAAACGCCGTTCAAGTTCTGAGTCTGAAAATGAGCACAAGACCCCGCGCAAAGAACAACCGCACCATCGTGCTTGATGACACCCGGAAAGAAGCTCTGGCACGGGAAATCGCTCCGCCGCCGGACGCTCCGCTGTCCCAGGAAGACGCCGCAAACCGGGTCTTCCTCGGCGACTGTACGCGGATCATGGAGCGTCTGCCGGAGGGCTTCGCCGCGATGGCGGTGCTCGATCCGCCGTACAACCTCACGAAAAGCTACAACGGCTCGGTCTTCCGCAGCCGTTCCGAGGATGCCTATCGCGACTATCTCGCGAGCTGGATGCCGCTCGTGAAGCGTCTGGTCCGCCCCGGCGGCGCGGTGTACCTGTGCTGCGACTGGAAATGCACCGCCGCCTGTTTCGAGGTCCTGCGCCGGCATTTCATCGTGCGGAACCGCATCACCTGGCAGAGGGAAAAGGGACGCGCCGCGGAAACGAACTGGAAAAATGCCTGCGAGGACATCTGGTACGCAGTCGCGCCGCCCGAGGACGCCGCCGTCTTCCACGCCGACGCCGTCCGCATGAAACGCAAGGTGATCGCGCCGTACCGCGCGGGCGGCCGGCCGAAGGACTGGACCGAGGAGAACGGCGGGAAATTCCGCCTCACCGGAGCCTCGAATTTCTGGGACGACATCTCCGTGCCGTTCTGGTCGATGCCGGAAAACACCGACCACCCGGCGCAGAAACCCGAAAAGCTGATCGCAAAGCTCATCCTCGCCTGCACGGACCCGGGCGACCTCGTGCTCGATCCGTTCTCCGGCAGCGGTACCACGGCGGTCACGGCAAAGAAACTCGGGCGGGACTTCACCGCCATCGAGCAGGACCGCGATTACTGCTGCCTCTCGCTCGAACGCCTGCATCGGGCGGACACGGACAAAACGATCCAGGGCTACGAGGACGGCGTCTTCTGGGAGAGAAACACACTGCGCGCGGGAGGGCAAGCCCTCCACTGAGGCAGTGCGCGGCTGCGCTCGCGCACACACGGGAATCAGGCGCGGGGGCGACCGTCGGAGGTCAGGTTCCGCACGGTGAAAACGCCGTCTGCGAACGTGATCTCCCGCATGATATCGAATTTCGTGAGCGACCCCGCGACGATTTCGCCGCAGCCGCGGGCGTCGAGCCGCTGGGACGGGATGTGAACATGCCCCGCCACGGAAAGCGCGATCTTCCCCTCGTCCAGCAGGGCTTCGGCGCGTTTTCCGCCGAGCAGGGAATGCCGGTACGACTTCAGGGAACCGCCGTTGCCATGCAGAGGGAAATGCCCCACGCAGACCAGAGGACGCGGGTCGTCCTTCGACGCCTCGGCCTCCAGAAACGCCGTCGTTTCCGGCGTCATCCGCCCGCAGGAAAGCACGATGTTGAACGGGCGGGCGCAGTCGATGACGGCAAACCGCAGGTCCGGCGTTTCGTAGACACCGGGCCGGGTCATGGGGCAGTGCTTCGTGAGCTCGTCGCGGAAGCTCTCGAACGCCCGGAAACAGGCACGCGCCCGCACATAGCGGTCGTGATTGCCGGGCGAATAAAGGACCGGGATCCCGGAGTCGATCAGCGGGCGCAGCCGTTTCAGTGCGATGTCGAATTCGCGCGGATCGGACGTGCTCACGGCATCGCCGGAAAAGACCACGAGGTCGGGCCGCAGGGAATCCACGATCGTGCGGACGGCGGAGTCGACGCGTTCCGACCGGTAGCTGCCGTGCCGGCAGAAGGTCGAGTTCAGAAGTCCGAGGATGCGTTTGTCCAGCAGGGCACGCGGAGAGAAGACCGCGTGTTCGTGCAAATCGGAAAAAAGGACGAACTTCGTGCTCATGCCGTGGTCAGGGATTCGACTTCAGCGACTTCACGTCCTGATAGAACTCCAGCGTCTTTTTCGCCTCGGCGAGAAACTCCGTGCCGGCAAAGAGCGCTACGGCGCGCGTCTGGTCGGCGATGGCGGCGTCGATGTCAAGCGCGGCGTAAGCGGCGCGGGCGGAAAACTCGCAGGAGAACGCTTCGCTGGTGCCGCCGGTGCCCGCAAACGCCTTTTTCACAGCGGCAGCGGCAGGAACGACGTCCCGGACGGGAAGCCAGCCGAAGGGCGCCTGCTCGAACGAGTAAGCCAGCAGACGGGACAGGGCGGTCGGGGAGGCCGCAAAGTCATGGAACGCATTGGAAAGGCCGGCGGAGAACTTCTCCATTTCGCCTGTGCGCTCGTAGTAGCCGAGCAGGAGCAGCCGCACGTCCACATTGTCCTTCACCTTGGCGGCGATGGCCTGCACGGCAGCGTTGTTCTCCCGGATGCGGCCGGTGCTCTCGAGAACGAAAAGCTTGGCCTGGATGGCGATCTGGTCGTCGGGCCGGATCTCGAGGATGTTGTCCGCGTGGGAAACGATGACGGCCGGCAGGCCGGCCCGGATCGCGTTCTGAAGGTCTTTGTGCAGGATTTCCAGTTTCAGCTGGGATTCGAAACTGAACTTGCCCGCCTGGATGTCGCGGATCACGGTGTCGAGTTCCTGCGGGGCGCCTTTCCACACGATCTTGCCGCCGTCGACCACGATGGCGAACGGCACGACGACCTCGGTGCCGGCGAACTCGGAATAGACTTCGCCCTTGTCATCGCCGTAAACCGGCATGCGGAACTTCGAGAGCTCAAGCGCGGCGGTGCGCGCCTTTTCCGAACGGGAGATCGCGTAGAACGAGGCGGGTTTTTCCTTGCTTTCCAGCGCCTGCTCGTAGATGGAGTCGGCCATGCGCAGGACATCCTTTGCGCCGGGCAGCGCGGGATCGAAGAAGAGGAAGACCTGAAGCGGAGCGGCGGTCTTCGGCGGAATCCCGGCGGCAAGGGAGAGTTTTCCGAGGTCTTTCGCGGGCGTCACGATGCCGCCGACCTCCGCCGCGGAAAGCGCGGAAGCGGAAGCGAGCACAAGTCCGGCGAGGACGGTTGACAGAAATGCGTGTTTCATACGATGGGTTCCCTTTCTGAGTCGGTAGCGGGTTCGGATTCCGCCGTTTGGGCGGCGGCATGCACGGTCTGCGCGTCCTGCGTCCGGTTCGCATTGTCGTTCCCGCCGCGGTGTCCTCCGCGATGCCCGCGGCGGCGTTTTTTCGGTGCGCCGGAGGACCGGACGGGCAGCGGGCAGCTCTCCTCGAAACCGGGGATATGCCAGACGGCGATGTTCTGGATGAGCGCGAACTCGCGTGCGCCGGGATAGCCCTTGCGGTCGGCGAAGGAATGAAGCCTGCGGTGCATGAGGAAACGCGGCTGCATGAGGAGGTTGTTGACGGCGTCGGCCGTGGTGCGGTGGGTCAGGACGAGCGGGTTGATGAGCCGCAGGATGATGTGCCGGAGGTCGGATTCGACGCCGAGATAATGTTCCCAGAGTCCGCCGGGGAGATCGCGGCCGCCGATCTCGTGTTCTGCGAACGGCAGGGCAAGCATGGCTACGGCGGTGGAGAGACTGGCGCGGAAGATGCCGCCGCGGATGCGTTCGCCGCGGATTCTGAGCAGTTCCAGCGCGTAGTCCATCTGCGGCGTGTCGAACACGTCGTCGAGGTTCGGCAGGAAATACTGCAGGAAACCGTAGTCGCGGAACGCCTTCAGGATTTCGCCCGTGTAGGAGTTGCGCAGGATCTTTTCGAGTTCGAGCGAGAGACGCGAGGGCGAGGCGTGGCAGATGAGCTCCAGCGAAGCCCGCACGGCCCTGCCCGTCTCAGGCTCCATCGTGAAACCGTACTGGCCGACCAGCTTGATGGCGCGGAGTACGCGGACCGGGTCCTCCTCGAACCGCAGGGCCGGGTCGCCGATGGTGCGCACCACGCCGTCGCGCAGGTCGCGCACGCCGAGCCCGGTGTGGTCCACGAGGCGGTCGTCGACGGGGTCGTAGAAAATGGCGTTCACGGTGAAGTCGCGGCGGAACGCGTCGTCGCGCGAAGTCCCGAACGCGTTGTCGTGGAAGATCATGTTTTCGGGGGCGTTCTCGCAGCGTTTCGGGCGGTCGGCCTGCTCTTCCTGGTCGGGGCGCTTGCGGAACGTGCTGATCTCGGTCACGTCGCGGCCGCGGATGAGGTGGACCAGGCGAAAGCGTTTGCCGATGATGAGCGTGTGGCGGTCGCGGAACACGCGGCGGACCTCCTCGGGCGTGGCCGAGGTGGAGACATCGTAGTCTTTCGGGGTGCGGTCGAGCAGGATATCGCGGACAGCGCCGCCGACGAGGTAGGTCTCGAAACCGGCGGAACGGAGACGTCCGATGACATCGATGATGTAGGGGTCGATTTTGTTTTTCAGGAACTTGGACATGCGGTGATTCAGGGGGATTTACCGGGAAATCGGGGAGAAATGTTTCTGGAGGATGGTGTCGACGCCGTCGAGGGACGGGTCGCGTTCGGGGTAATCGGCGTTGAAGTGAAGGCCGCGGCTTTCCTTGCGGCTCATGGCGGAGTCGATGATGAGCTCGGCCACGGTGGCGAGGTTGCGAAGTTCGATCAGGTCCTTCGTGAGGTGGAAATCCCAGTAGTACTTGTCGATTTCGCGGCGGATGTTCACGATGCGCGTTTTGGCGCGTTCGAGGCGCTTGTTTGTGCGGTAGATGCCCACGTAGTCCCACATGAACCTGCGGATCTCCTCCCAGTTGTGGGAGATCACGACCTGTTCGTCGGACGATGTGGCGTCGCCGCTGGACCATGGCGGGGCCTTGCGGTTGTCGAGGCCCTTGCGGAGGTCGTCGAGGCTGGCCATGATGTGCTCGGCGGCATTCGCGGGGACCACGAGCGCTTCGAGGAGGCTGTTGCTGGCAAGGCGGTTCGCGCCGTGGAGACCGGTGCATGCGGTCTCGCCGACAGCGTAGAGGCCGGGAATGCCAGTGTAGCCGTTCACGTCCGTCTTCACGCCGCCGCAGCTGAAATGGGCCGCCGGGACCACGGGGATGAGGTCCCGCGACATGTCGACGTCCGCCTCCAGGCATTTGGCGAAGATGTTCGGGAAACGCCGCTGGAGAAATTCGCGGTCGTGATGCCGCATATCCAGCCACGCGCACTGCTGGCCGGACCGTTTGAGCTCGTTGTCGATGGCGCGCGCCACGACGTCGCGGGGCGCCAGGCTCTTCATCGGGTGGTAGTCCTGCATGAATTCCACCGGCTCGCCGCCGTCGCGGGATATCTTCAGCACGCCGCCTTCGCCCCGGAGCGCTTCGCTGATGAGGAACGACCGGACTTTCGGGTGGAAGAGGATGGTCGGATGGAACTGGTAGAACTCCATGTTTGCGATCTGCGCAAATGCGCGATACCCCATGGCGACGCCCGCGCCGCAGGCGACATCCGGGTTGCTGGTGTACAGGTAGACCTTGCCGCAACCGCCGGTGGCGAGCGTGGTGGAGAGCGCGGTGATGGCGACGACGGAGTTCTCGCGGCTGTTCAGGGCGTAGGCGCCGATGCAGCGGTTTTCGCCCATCCAGCCCATGTGCCAAGTGCTGATGAGGTCGATCGCCACATGGTATTCCAGCACGTGGATGTCCGGGTTGGCGCGGCAGGCGGCGATGAGGGAACGTTCGACCTCCTCGCCCGTGATGTCGCCGGCGTGGAGAATGCGGCGTTTGTGGTGGCCGCCCTCGCGTCCCAGGTCGAAATCGCTGTGTCCGTCTTCCGCGGGCTCCTTGCCCATTTCCTCGCGCGTGGTGAAGTGCGTCCCGATATCGTTGATAAGCCATTTGATGCGTTCCGGGCCGCGCCGGACGATGTCCATGACGGCCTGCGGACTGCAAAGGTGCGCGCCGGCTTCGAGCGTGTCGGCGAGATGCTCCTCGAAGGTGTCGCCGACATCAGTCACGCAGGCGATGCCGCCCTGCGCCATCTTCGAGTTGCAGTCGTCGATGGAGCTTTTCGTGATGATGCCGATGGATCCGGCATGATGTTCCGCGAGCATAAGGGCCGTGGACAGGCCTGCGAGTCCGCTTCCGATGACCAGATGGTCGAAATAACATTCTTTGGCTGTCTGCATTTTTTTTGTCCAAAATCACAAAAGCGATTTTTAATTTCATCAAACATGATGTAAATTACACCGTCATGCTGTTTTTTTCCACACGAACTTTAAATAAAAGGCATTTTTTTATGAAAGAAAGCCGTTTTTCGATATTTTTCCGTCCTTTCCGGGCCGACAGGGCGACGCCCGAAGAGCTGGCGTTCCGCGTGTCATGGAAGCGCACCGTGCGCGATCTGCTGGTCGCGGCACTGACCGGCGCGGCGCTGACGCTGGCGTTTCCCGGAGTGGGGTTCCAGCCCGCGGCATGGGTCTGCATCGCCCCGCTGCTTTGGCTGTGCTTCGACGTGTCGAAAAGCCGCGCGTTCGCCTACGGCATGACGTGGGGATATTTCTGGAGTCTGACGAGCACGTTTTTCCTGCGCGAGATCCACATCGCGATCCCGTTTGTCTTCGGCGCGGTGCTGGGTGTCTTCTGCGCATTCTGGGCCATGCTGATCCCGGTCGTCTGCCGGAACCTCCTGTATCCGCCCGAAGTCCGCGTCCGCGGAGCCGCCGCCTTGGCTGCGCATCCGCGCTTCCGGACGGGCGACGAGATCCTGGCGATGTTCACGCTGGCGGCATGGTGGGTGATCCTGGAATGGATCCGGTCATGGATCTTCACGGGATTCCCGTGGAACCTGCTGGCGACGACGCAGTGGCGAAACATCAACCTGATCCAGATCTGCGAATACACGGGCATCTACGGCCTGAGCTTCCTCGTCATCCTCATCAACATCGCCATCTTCTTTACGGCAAAGGACATGCTGGCGGCCGTCCGCGGACGCGGCGTCGCGGGAAACGTCGGCTCCGGGTTGAAATACCGCCGTCCGTGGCCGCTCTTCGTCGCACTGTCGCTCGTCGCCGCGGCGTCCTGCGCCAGCTTCGGCGTCTGGAAGAAATACAACCGCATCTATGCGCCGGAAAACGTGACGGAATACCCGGTCGGCGTAGTGCAGCCGGACCTTTCCCAGCGGCGCAACGGAGGCCTGGAGAGCATCCTCGAGGCCCTGAACGTGTGTTCCAGCCTGTCCCAGAACCTGATCGCCGAAAAAAAGGCCGCGGAGGACTCCTTCGTGATCTCCGGCGACAAGTTTATCGCCCCGAATCCGATCCGCCTGATCGTCTGGCCTGAGACCGCCGTCCCGATCGCCTACTACGGCGGGGAAGCGATCCACGCGCATTACCGCGACCGGGTCCGCAGCCTGATCAGCGACAGCAAAACGCCTTTCCTGCTCGGCACGCTGAGCTATGACCTCGACAGCTCCGGGAAAGACTACGATTTCTTCAACTCCGCGCTCCTCCTGAAGGAGTTCCCCGCCAGGGGAGAGCTCAAGGACGACGCAGCCGGCCGATACGACAAGGTCCACATCGTGCCGTTCGGGGAATTCATCCCCCTGAACGACACTTTCCCGATCATCGGCAAACTGGTCGGGATGGGGCGCAACCTCACCCCTGGCAAAAGATTCCAGCCGATCGAGCTGGAAAAGGGCGTCCGGGCAGGCGTCATGATCTGCTACGAGGACGTCTTCGCCTACGTGTCGCGCGAGCTGGTTCGGAACGGCGCGAATTTCCTGCTGGTCATCACGAACGACGCCTGGTATCCGACGAGCTCGGAGCCGGAGCAGCACTACGCGAACTCCATCCTGCGCTCCGTCGAAACGCGCCTGCCCATGATCCGCTGCGGCAACTCGAACTACAGCGTGCTGATCGACCAGTTCGGACGCACCGTGGACAGCGTCACGAAGCGGAAAAATGAGGAAACAAATAAAATCGAGCTGACGCCGTGGGAACAGAAGTCCGCATCGAGCATCATGACGGTGAGGATTCCGAAAAACTACGAACCGACGTTCTACGTGAAATACGGCAACGTCTTCGTGCTGGTCCTGTGGATCGTTTTCGCCGGAGGCATTGCCGTTACGGTGCGGAACATCCGGCTCTTCCGGAAACTCGCGGATGCGCCCGTGGAGCAGCCGACTCAGGGGAACAAAAAGAAATAAGGCGCCTCAGGGCAGCGCGTCCGCATCGTGCAGAAAAAAGCCCGCCTCAGAGCAGCGCGCCCGAATCGTGCAGAAAAAAGCCCGCCTCAGAGCAACGCGCCCGCGTCGTGCAGGACCTGCTCCGCCGATTCGAACCGGATCGCGTTCCAGCCGAGTTCCCGGGCGTGGCGGATGATCTCAATGCGGTCGTCGAAAAACGCGATCGGGCGGCCGTAGCGGCGTTCAAACGCCTCGAACATCGCGAAGCCGTCGAGCTTGAACGCCCCGGCCTCAAAGCTGTAGACTCCGCCGGAAACAAAGTGCACGAACTCGCAGTACCGGAAGACCTGTTCCAGATGGATCGGGGAAATGTCGGACAGGAACGAAAACCGGACGCCCCGGGCCGCCAGCTCGCGGACCGTATCCTGCATGCCGGGCATCGGTTCGCGCACGCCGCACCGCCAGCCTTCCAGCAGCTCCTGCCGCGTGTGGCGGTGTCCGGTGAGCGCGTCGAGGCGGTCCAGGAACTCCGGGACCGTACAGCGTCCGGTCTCCAGCGCGGCGCCGTGTTCCCACAGACGCGCCACCGCCCCGGAATCGGCGGGGTCGGCGTCAAGTCGGCGGTACATCTCGTCAAACGTCAGCCGCATGCTCACGTTTCCGATGTCGAGCGCGACGACCGGATCGGAAAAACGTTTTTCCGGGGCGGACGGACTCATGCCGCGGTCTCCCCTCCGGCAATCCGGATGGTCAGAAGCTCCAGCGCGATCCGCGCGTTTCCGGCGGAGGAAACGATGGCGCGATTGGCCTCGACCAAAGCACGGAACGCCAGCACGAGCTCGCGGTCGGTGAAACGGCGGGCGTTTTCCCACGCTTTGTACGCGCGGAACGGGTGCAGGGAGAAAAGCGGGGACTTGACCGGAGACGGCGACTGCTTGTAGTGTTCGTGCATGCGGTAGAAATAGTCGGACGACGCGTCCTCTGGGATGCCGAGCTTGACCCCCTCGCATTTGACGGTGGCGAGGTTGCGGAATTCGCTCATGACCGAGTAGATCAGCACGATTTCCGGCTTGGACGCGCCGCGGTCCTGCTCCAGATGCTCCATGATGTTCGGAATCAGCTCCAGCGCCTTGCGGGGGTTGCGTTCCACGAGCGCGGACGAAAACTCCCATGCGAGCGTCTCGGTGGCGCGGCTGCACACTTCACGGCAGTCGGCGAGCGTGACGACCTGATTGGAGCCGGCGTAGGTCAGGAGTTTTTCGATCTCGGTCCCGAGGCGGGCTTCGTCCGCGCCGATGGTCTCGGCCAGAAACGACGCCGCGGCGTCCTCAATGCGCTTGCCGCGGTCCATCCCGATGGACTGGATGCGGCGGACGAGCATGCGGGCAAACCCCTTCGTCTTCGGGTCGGCCTTCTCGAACCATTCGAGCTTGCCGCCGGAACTTCCGCACACGGCGGACGCGATCTTGTAGAACGCCTTGCGGCGGTCGAGGCCGGGGCCGTCGATGACGAGCGTGATGTCCGCGGGAATGCCTTCCTGAAGAAACGCGGTCAGGCGGTCGATGCGGGACGGCTTTTTCCTGGTCGAAGGCTCGGAAAACGCTTCGTCGAACTTCAGGAAATGCTTGAGCCAGACGATCTTCTCGCTGGAGAAAAACGCCGGGGAATCGAGGGAAAGCAGAAGTTTGTCGAGGACCTGGGGCGCCTTCTCGTTGTCCGAATCGCCGCGGATGATCTCCAGCGACGGATTGTCGTCCGGCGGGTCACCGCAGAGAGCGCGCATCATCTCGTTCGCGCGTTCCTTGACCGCGTAGTCTTCGTTGCCGGATATGAGGTAGAAAGCGCCCATGAGGTCAGTCGATTCCGGGGATGAAGGTCTCTTTGCCGGTGAGCGAGGCGATGGTCTCCACGATCAGCGACACGGCGGACTCCACGTCGCGCAGGTCGCAGATCTCGGCTGGCGTGTGCATATAGCGGTTCGGGATGCTGATGAGGGCGGTGGCCACGCCGCCGCGCGTCATCTGGATGGCGGCGGTATCGGTGCCGCCTGTGGCGCGGTGTCCTGTGGTCATCTGGTACGGGATCTTCTTCTTCGCGGCGGCCTTCAGGATGCGGTTGAGGAGCGGCGGATTGTTGTCGGCGTTGCGCTGGAGTTCCGCGCCCGCACCAAGTTTGATGTCGCCGAGAAGTTCGGGCTTGATGCCGGGCACGTCCGTGGCAAAACCGACGTCGACCGCGATGGCGGCGTCCGGGTTCACGCCGAAGGCTCCTGTGATGGCTCCGCGGAGTCCGAGTTCCTCCTGCACGGTGCCGACGCAGGCGACGCCGACCTTGATCTTGCGTTTGGAGAGCTGGCGGAACGCCTCGGCGATGACGAACGCGCCGATCTTGTCGTCAAGGCTCTTCGAGTGAATGCAAGTGTCGCTCAGCATCTCGAAGTTGCGGGAGAACGCGACCGGATCGCCGACCTGGACGAGCTTCTCCGCGGTCTCCTTGTCCGCCGCGCCGATATCGATCCAGAGGTCTTCGATCTTCGGGACGGCCTTGCGTTCGTCCGGGGTCTGAAGGTGGATCGGCTTGCGTCCGATGACGCCCGGGATGTGGCCTTTTTCCGTGAGGATCTCGACGCCGGTGCCGGGGAGCGTGAGCGGGTCGATGCCGCCGACGGGCCGGAACGAGACAAGCCCCTGGGGCATGATGCTGACGACCTGGAACCCGATCTCGTCGTAGTGGCCGGAGAGCATGAACTGGAACTTGGCGTCGGGATTGAGACGGGCGACAGTGTTGCCGAGCACGTCCGTGCGGATGTCATGGGCGAACGGCTTCAGGTAGTCGCGGTAGACTTTGGCCTGCTCGAACTCGAACCCGGAGGGGCCGCAGGTCATCAGGAGGTCTTCGAGGAATTTTTTCGCTTTTGCGTCGATCATGGTTGATATCTCCGAAAAATATGGGGGTTGATTATATCGGGAGGGCCGGAAGATCATTCTCCGGGCAGCAGCACGCCGAGCTCGGAATAGGCGCGGCGTTCGCCCTCGGGCTTTCCGTTGCGGTAGAAACACTCGTCGGAAATCATGCCGTTCTGGTGGAAATTGCGCGTGAGGCCGTGCGGGACGATCTCGCCGTCGTCGCTCATTTTGAACTCGCAGTAGTTCCGGAATCCGCCGGTCTTCGCGTAGCGTTCGACCCGGACGTCCACGCCGTATTCCTCCGCCAGTTCGTCGAAGATCTCCTCCGCCCGCTGGTTATTGTTTTTCAGCAGGCAGTTGCGGAGCTCGGCGGCCACGGACGCGCCGCGGTCCGCGGGCAGGTCAAGCGCGAGGAACGCCGCCCGGTTCACGGCATCGGCCGCGCCGGGTCCGCTCCCGGAACCTTCCTCGTTCTGGTAGAAGAGGAAAGCGATGGAAAGCACGGAGGACGGATTTTCGTCCAGGTACTTCGAGAAAAGCCGTTTCATCGGCGTGTCCAGCACCTCGGTCTGCTTGCGGTCACCGTTCTCATCCTCGGTCAGTTCAAGACATTCGCCGTTCACGATGAAGCTGCGCTGGAATTTCGCGGGCGTAACGGTCGAGCAGGCGGAAACGAACAGCGCGAGGGCGGCGGGCAGGACAAGTGCGGTCAGGCGTCGGAACATAATGGTCCTCCATGGATTCGGGCGGTTGGCATATCAGGATTAATGTACCACAAAAGACAGATTTTTCAAGCAAAAAACGCCCGGCCCGTCCAAAAGAACGCGCGGTCCGCCGTCATTTCGCGGGCGGGGCGGTGCGCCAGTAGCTGCCGAAAATGGTCTGAAGCGACGTCTTCTGCGCGTTGTTTTCCGGCTTGAGACAATGCCGGACGGCGAAGAAGGCCGAGCCGGAGACTTCCCGCAGCAGGATCAGGTACAGGATCTGGTTCGACAGCTCGGACGGCGATTCCATGCCGGACGCCACGCCTGCCTGATACACGCCGATGCCGATGTACAGCTTCACGTTCGTCCCGCGCACCTGGTCCGCCCACCAGTTCACGACTCCGGCGAACGGAGCCCTGCTGTTTGCGAACCCCCAGTTGATCTGCGGGATCACGAAGTCGACCCAGGAGTTCCGCACCCATTTGCGGACGTCGGTGTAGGACTGCGTGTAGGCCTCCACCCCTTTCGTAGTCGGAGAGCCTTCCGGAAACGCGGCCGACCTGTTCGCCCAGATCCCGACCGGGCTGACGCCGAACGGGATGGTCGTGCCGTTCAGGCGGTTGAACGCACGGACGGTCCCGGCGACGGAGCGGATCAGGAGTTCGGTGTTGGCCCGCCGCCAGTCGTCGAGCTTCTGTCCCTTCGGAGCGTATGTCCGGTACGTGGCGGCGTCGCAGGCGGCGTCGCATCCGTCCGGGTAGAAATAATCGTCGAACACGATGCCGTCCGGCCTGTAGCGCTCCATGATCTCGCGGACGGTATTGACGATATGCGCTACGACTTCGGACCGGCCGGGATCCAGAAAGAACACCGTTCTGTTCGTTTTTTTATTGTTCCAGCGGGCCACAAGTCCCGGGTTTTTGCGGGCGAAATTCCCTGCGGAAAGCGTTTTGAGGTATGTGGAAGCGGCGGAAGTATCCGTCTGCCCGATCCGGTACGGGTTCAGCCAGGCGTAGAACTTCAGCCCCTGGCGATGGGATTCGGCGATCATGAACTCCATCGGATCGAACCCGCCGTCGAGCGCCTTTCCCTCCTCCCCGGTCAGCCAGCGAGACCACGGATTGATGGAGGACCTGTAAAACGCGTCGCAGTTCGGCCGCACCTGGAACATGATGGTGTTGAACCCCATGGATGCGATGTTCGAGGCAAGCGTACGGAAAGATTTCCGGAACTCCGCGGCTGTCGGCTGTTTCGCGAAGTCGAGGTTGAACGAGGTCGCGACCCACACGCCGCGGAATTCGTTCGGCTTGGCCGCATACGATGCGGGCAGATAAACGGGGCCGCCTCCGAACAAGCCGTTCATCCGGACCACGTTGCCGGAGCTGTCGCGCAACGGTTTCGGATTCACGAGCACCGATTTGCCGGTCGAAACCGTGGACACCGAGGATGAGGCAGGCCTCTGCTCCTGCGCGGGCGTCGAAGCAGACACGGCCGTCTGCTGCTGCGCGGGCTGAGCAGGCTGCACAGTTGTCTGCCGCTGTGCCGCGGGTGGCGGGTCATCCGCGGCTGGCGGCGGGATCGGGTACGGAAGCGGGAGATCGGAGCTTTGAGCGAAAAGACAGGCGCAGAGAGACACACACAGGAACAGCGCCGGCAGCGAAAACGCCCGGAATCCGGCAAGCGGAAACCGGAAACGATTCAGGGAACTGCCGATGCGCTTCTGCATGCTTCACGCTCCCGGAAAGGTCCGGATGGGCTTCGGGTCGACGAAGACCGCGGGACGCAGATAGATGAGCTCGGTGGGCGGCATATCGCAGACACCCGGCGGAATGGACGCCAGAACGGCGGCATTCACGTGCGGAGCGGGATCGACAGGCAACGTCGGTTCGAAAAGGCGGACCGCCTCGACGTCGTGCGGACTGGCCGTGAACGTGTCGTAGGAACCGCGCAGGGCGGCGAGCTTGTCGGGCGTTTCCAGGACGCCCTGCCAGCCGTCCGGGATCCAGAACGCGCCGCTGCGCTTCAGGCCGAACCCGAGCAGTTCATGCTTGCGGCCGTCGTACAAGACCAGAACACGGTCGCCGAACGGCGTTTCGCCCTCGAAGCCGCAGGCGGACGGAATCCCGCGCACGGTCTGGTCCTTGCCGTGGGCCGCGCCCAGCACGAACGCGGCGGCCACGCGCAGGGCGGTGAAGGAACCGGGACCGGTCCCGACCGTCCATGTGCCGATATCATCATAGGTGAATCCGGCTTTCTTCAGCGCGTCCCCGACGAGGACCGGAAGCGAAGAGGAATCGCGCCCGGGCAGATCGACCTGGAACGCCGCAACGTTCCGGCCGTCGCCGTCCACGGCGGCAAACGAAAGCTCGCCGCAGGAAAAATCCAGAGCTGCGTTCAGCATGGATCAGGCATCCTTTCCGAAGATCAGGACGAGCTGCGCCCCGGACTTCCTCAGCTGGCGGTTCGCCCAGCGGGCGAATTCGCGGAGCGCGGGCAGATCCCAGTGCGGCAGGTCCTTCTTGCGTCCGCGGTCGAGGTGACCGGCGCGACGGCAGAAACGCCCGCCTTCGGCCGCCACGGCGAAGACGTCGCCTTCCTTTGCGGAGGCCAGGCGGGTACGGACCCATTTCTTCAGGTAGTTTTCGGTGGCTTGCGCGCAGGCGCATTCGCCGCATTCGGCACGCAGGTCCAGCACATCGGCGTACTTGCCGTTCGCGTCCGCATCTTCGCCCCACTGAAGCGACCAGGTGATGTTCCAGTTGCGTCCGAAGGGAGGCGGGGCATCCGGCGACGGGGGCGAGAAGACATACAGGCTCCACGTGCAGACCAGGTCTCCGCTTTCGGAACGAACGATGAACGTGGAAACGCCGTCTCCGATGCGGGCGGCATTGGCCCAGCGCCAGATGTCCTTGCCGGTCTCGAACCGCACGATGCGGCCTCCGGCGAGGCGGAAGACGATCGCGAGCGGAGGCATCGCGCCTTTGTAGAGTTCGGCGTTCGCGGAGGCGTCAAACGGCTTCAGTTCAGGCTCCTTCACGATCCCCTCGGCGGACGGCATTTTCACCACGGAACACGCCTCGATCGCGCCGTGGAACCGCAGGCCGCCGGCAGCCAGGCTGCGAAGTTCGAACGCATGCGGCAGCTCGAATCCGGTCTGAACGGCAAGCGAGGCGGCGTCCAGTTTGTATCGGTGCGAAATCACCGCCGGGACGCCGAACGGGATGCGGCTCTCGCAGTCGAATGAGACTTCCGCGCCGTCGTCGGAGTGATGCGGACGGCGGAGTCCGGCGAGCGCCATGGACTCGGGATATTCCCCGGGAACGGCCTCCAGCGAGTTCACGGTCAGCCCGTCGAACGGGGTCAGGGTAAAAAGCCCGGCGGCAGGCTTGTCGAGTTCGAATCCGATGCCGTCGCCGCCGAGCAGCCAAAGCCCGTCGGGCGTCTGTTCAAACTGGCGTCCGTTCATCCGATCACCTTCACGAGCTCGTCAACGGGTTTCACATTGCGCGGACGGCAGGCGTTTTCCTTGCCGAATCCGAGCGGGGAGATCGCCACGGACCGCCATGGCGCGGCGATCCCGGCGGCGGCATCGACCTGAGCGCGGTCGTAGCAGCAGATCCAGCAGGTGCCGAGACCTTCCGCCGTCGCCGCAAGCACAAAATGCTCCATCACGATCGACGCGTCGACGTCGACGATGGAACCGCCGTCGGGACGTTCCCAGGCGGCGGACGCGTTCCCCGCCAGAACCGCTACGATCGGAGCTTCCTTCAGCCACGGGAAGAACGGGACTTTTTCGCAGATCTTCGCGCGGATGGCGGCGTCGCGGAACAGAAAGAGTTGGAAAGGCTGGCGGTTGCACGCGGTCGGGGCGAGCTGGACAGCCTGCGAAATCCTCGCGATCGCCTCGTCCGGCACGTTTTTGTCAAGATAGCCGCGGACGCTGCGCCGGGCTTCGATCACATCGTAAAATTCCATGATGACCTCCAAATCGGAAATGAGGTTGATTCAAATCGGAACGGCATAAAACCGTCTTACTTACTATAACGGCGGCGGGACATTTTTCAACCGGAAACCGCCTGTTTGTCCGTTTTTTTCAGAGAAGAAAGTCCGGCAGTTCCTTCACGCATTTCCGCAACAGGGCGTCGCGGTCGCGCCAGTCCGGGCACAGCTCGTCCATTTTCCGCCGGAAACGCTCGGAGTGGTTCATCTCGAACTTGTGGCAGAGCTCGTGCAGGATCACGAAGTCCACGGCCTCCGGAGGAAAGAGGATCAGCAGGGTGTTCAGAGAGACTTTCCCCGTGGCGGAACAGCTCCCCCAGCGCGATTTCTGAGGATGGACCAGCACACGGAACTCCGGCAGCCCCAGGGACGCCGCATGGGCCCGGATGCGGCTTTTCAGCACGGGTTCGGCAAGCTGCGTCAGCACTCCCAGAAACACGCCCGCGAACGCCTTCGCATCGGCGGGATCGCCGCGCATCGTGATCTGGCGGAACAGCGGGTCGTACCAGCAGCGGACCTCGTCCGCGCCGGGCGTCTCCTCCACCGCGATCTGAAGCCGCTCCCCGGTCAGGCGCAGTTCAAGTCCCGACGGGATCCGCCGGGGCACGTCCGGGCCGCGCGGCATCGCACCAGGTTCCGGGGCCAGACGACGGATCGTGGCGGCAAGCCACGCGGTCTTGCTCTCCGCAAACTTCCGCGCGGAGACGACGGACCGCCGTTTCGGGATCACGAGCTGAACGGAAAATGGATGCGGGATGACGCGCAGGAAGAAGCGTTTCGCCTTCAATGACCGCCGGACCGCGCAGCAGACGGGCGGCATTCCGTCCGGCAGATCGAGCATGATGAATTCGGGGTCCGGCTGCATGGCTTTTTTCCTCGCTGGAAAGGAAGAACTCCCGGACGGATCCGGCCCGCCCGGAAGTCTGAAAGAGATTCGGGGAAACCGCGCTCAGGCGATCTTGCCGGCGCGGCGGACGGCGGCGTAGGCGAGCGCGGAGCAGACTTCGGCAGAAGTGCGTCCGAAGACCGCGATGGACTTCGGCAGCAGGCTGGAAGCGGTGAACCCGGGCAGGCTGTTGCCTTCGAGCATGAACACCGCCTTGTCCGAATCGCGGACGATGACGTCGATGCGGATGAGCGTGGTGTTTCCGACGGCCTGCGCGAACTTCAGCGCGGCGGCGGCGATCTCCTTCTGAACGGACTGGTCGATGGTGACCGGCGGGCAGAAGTACTTGGTCTCGCCCTGGGCATGGGTATACTTCGCGTCGTAGTCGTAGAGGGTGCCGGGGTGCTGGATCTCGATCACGGGGTAGACCTCGCCGAGCACGATGCCGACCGTGGCTTCGGTTCCGGCGATGTACTCCTCGACGAGCACCTGGGCGTCGTATTTCAGCGCGTTGGAGATCGCATATTTCCACTCGGAGGCGTCGCGGACGAGCGAAAGCCCGAACGTGGAGCCTTCGGAATTGGGCTTCACGATGAGCGGCAGGCTCATCCCAGCGGGAATCTCCGCCTCGGGGTCGTCGATGAGGGCGTAGGCGGCGTTGCGGATGCCGGCCTGGTCCATCACGCGCTTCGACAGATACTTGTCCATCACAATGCGGCAGGACTCGGCGGAACCGCCGACAAACGGGATCCCCGCCTGTTCCATAAGCGCCTGGATCGTGCCGTCCTCGCCGAAGCCGCCGTGAAGCACGGGGTAGACGACGTCGGCCGCACGCATCCGGTCGGTGATCTCCGGCTTCGTGATGTCGTACGTCTCCACGCTGTGTCCGGCGTCGCGAAGCGACTTGGCAACGTTCGCCGCGGACTGAAGGGAGATTTCACGTTCGGAACTGGCTCCGCCCATGAGGACGAGAATATTCAGGGGAGTCTGCTGGCACATGGCCGCCGCCTGTTCTTTCATGTTGATCGATTTGACCTCGGGTTGAAGGATGATGTTGGAATGCCGGAAAACCGCGCTTCGCATCGCGCGAATGAGTTCATAGCAATCGTGGCCGGAATGCTCCAGAAGCTCCGGCGAGGGGGAAGCGTCGCGCACGATCCAGTTCGCGTGAAGCGGCGACACCGTGAATGCGCCCGAGCGCCTGCCTTTCATCCCGGCGGATTCCAGCAGACGGCCCGCATAGAGTTCGGGGGCGGGATTGCGGAAGATCGAGCCGGCGCTGCGTCCCTGCGGCGACTGGCGGCGGCGTTCGCGCTCCGCGTCCATGGCGGCCCGTTCCGCTTCGGGATCGACCGGACGGAAACGGAAACGGGCTGACAGGACCATGATGTTCTCCGGGATGCCGGAGTCGCGGTAGCGCCAGAAGAAAGCATTTTTCGGGACGACGGAAACCGACGCCGTTTCGAGGTTGAGCAGCGTCATGTCCAGCAGGAAATCGGAAACAGTCTGGCCATTGGCTCCCGCGTTCATGTGGAGCCCGCCTCCGACTGAGCCGGGGATGCCGCAGAGTCCTGCCGCACCGCCGAAGCCGTGTTTCAGGGCCTCGTTCAGAACGGCCGCGAGCTTCGCGCCCGCGCCCGCCGTGCACACGCCGTCGTCCGAGCAGGCGACTTCCGCCAGTGCGCCGGACGGCTTGAGGTAGACGGTGCCGTCGGTCGGCTCGTCGGAGCCGACCAGGTTCGTGCCGGCGCCGAGCGGACGCGCAATCCAGCCCGCGCCGAGGACGAACCGCAGGAATTCCAGCGTGACGGCGGGGTCGGATACGGCGGCATACAGGAATGTGCCGGAACCCGCGCCGAGGGACGTGTTGTCCGCCCAGACGGCGTCCGGGACGAGCTCAACGCCGGGGAAAGCCGCGGCGGCTCC
>Ga0310696_10002008_pt1 | contig 28019 bp, 22 predicted proteins | sample AusTroGonzalo_MG_4_FD_203885 | JGI IMG/M metagenome (GOLD analysis project Ga0310696, IMG submission 203885) | Bovine rumen microbial communities from tropical cattle in Woodstock, Queensland, Australia - Gonzalo_02 (v2) (version 2) | ecosystem: Host-associated > Mammals > Digestive system >...
AGGTGCTGGCGGTGAACGGCGAGATCTACAACCACCAGGAGATCCGCCGCCGCTACGCCGGGAAGTACGAGTTCCGGACGGGCAGCGACTGCGAGGTGATCCTCGCGCTCTACCGCGACAAGGGACCGGATTTCCTGGAGGAGCTGAGCGGCATCTTCGCCTTCGCGCTCTACGACGCGGAGCAGGACGCCTTCCTCATCGCGCGGGACCCCATCGGCGTGATTCCGCTCTACATTGGCTACGATCCCGATGGCAAGGTCTATGTGGCTTCCGAGCTGAAGGCCCTGGAGGGCCAGTGCGAGCGCTACGAGCCTTTCCTGCCGGGGCATTGCTATTGTAGCAAGGAGCCGGGCATGAAGCGCTGGTACACCCGCGACTGGATGTCCTACGACGCCGTCAAGGACAACCCGGCCGATCCGGCGGAGCTACGCGCGGCGCTGGAGGCGGCTGTGAAGCGCCAGCTGATGTCGGATGTGCCTTACGGGGTGCTGCTGTCCGGTGGGCTGGACTCGTCCGTCATTTCGGCGATTGCCGAGAAATACAGCGCGATGCGTATCGAAGACGACTCGAAGACGCGGGCCTGGTGGCCGCGGCTGCACTCCTTCGCCGTGGGGCTGAAGGGGGCACCGGACCTGGAGAAGGCGCGTGTGGTCGCAGAGCACATCGGTACTGTCCATCATGAGATTAACTATACCATCCAGGAGGGTCTGGACGCGATTCGCGACGTGATCTACTACACGGAGACCTACGACGTGACGACGATCCGCGCCTCCACGCCGATGTACCTGCTCGCGCGGGTGATCAAGTCGATGGGCATCAAGATGGTGCTCTCGGGGGAGGGGGCGGATGAGATCTTCGGCGGATATCTCTATTTCCACAAGGCGCCTTCCGCACGCGCCTTCCACGAGGAGACGGTGCGCAAGCTCTCCAAGCTCCATCTCTATGACTGCCTCCGGGCCAACAAGAGCCTGTCGGCCTGGGGCGTGGAGGGGCGCGTACCCTTCCTGGACAAGGAGTTCCTCGACGTGGCCATGCGCCAGAATCCTTCGGCGAAGCTCTGCCCGGGCAAGACCATCGAGAAACGCATCGTGCGTGAGGCCTGCGAGGATCTACTGCCGGCCGAGGTGGCCTGGCGGCAGAAGGAGCAGTTCTCTGACGGCGTGGGCTACGCCTGGATCGATACGCTGAAGAAGATGACGGCCGAGGCGGTGAGCGATGACCAGATGCTGCACGCCGCGGAGCGTTTCCCGATCCATACGCCGCAGAACAAGGAGGAGTACTACTACCGGAGCATCTTTTCCGAACTGTTTCCGAGCAATTCTGCAGCCTTGTGCGTGCCGAGCGAGGCGAGCGTGGCCTGCTCCACGGCCATCGCGCTGGAGTGGGATGCGGCTTTCAAGAACCTCAACGACCCCAGTGGGCGCGCCGTCGCCGGCATTCACGAACATGCGCTGTAATCAACGCAAAAAACCTCGCGTTTTTTACCGAATTTAATGTAATTTTACACCCTATATGGAATCGTTGAAGCATGAGTGCGGCGTGGCGATGATCCGCCTGTTGAAACCGCTGGATTATTACCGCCAGAAATACGGCACGTCCCGCTACGGGCTGAACAAACTCTATCTGCTGATGGAGAAGCAGCACAACCGCGGTCAGGAAGGAGCGGGCGTGGGTTGTGTCAACCTCGATGCCCCTGTCGGCGAAGAGTATATGTTCCGCGAGAAGGCGATGGGCAAGGATGCGATCACGGAGGTGTTCCGCCGGCTGGACGATTCCTTCTGCGGACAGCTTTACATGGGGCACCTGCGCTATTCGACCACCGGCAAGAGCGGGCTGCAATACGTGCACCCCTTCCTGCGCCGCAACAACTGGCGGGCCAAGAACCTCTGCCTGTGCGGCAACTTCAACATGACCAACATCGACGAGGTCTTCAACTTCCTGACCGCGCAGGGGCAGTCGCCCCGTGTTTTCGGCGACTCGTATATTACCCTGGAGCTGATGGGCCATCGGCTCGACCGCGAGGTGGAGCGGCTCTATTGCATTGCGCGGGAACTGAAGCTGGAGGGGACGGCCATCACGCAGTTCATCGACGACCACGTCCAGATGTCGAATGTGCTTCGCTCGACGATGCCGCATTTTGACGGCGGCTACGTGATGTGCGGATTGACCGGCAGCGGGGAGATGTTCGCCGTACGCGACCCCTGGGGCATCCGCCCCGCATTCTGGTACCAGGATGACGAAGTGGTGGTGGTGGCCAGTGAGCGCCCCGTGATCCAGACGACCTTCGACCTGCAGGCCGATGACATCCATGAATTGCGCCCCGGGCAGGCGCTGATCGTCCGCAAGAGCGGGGAAGTCAGCCTGGACAAGATCATGGCGCCGAAGACGTACAGTGCGTGCTCCTTCGAACGGATCTACTTCAGCCGCGGTTCCGACCGCGATATCTACCGGGAGCGCAAACGCCTCGGCGAACAGCTCACGCCCGCCATCCTGAAAGCCATTGACGGCGATGTGGCGCACTCGGTTTTCTCCTACATCCCGAACACGGCCGAGGTGGCTTTCTACGGGATGACGGAGGGGATGCGCCGGCTCAACCACGACGTGCGCGTCGAGAAAGTGGTGGTGAAAGACATCAAGCTGCGCACCTTCATCACCGAGGGCGACGAGCGCAACGACCTGGCCGCCCATGTCTATGACATCACCTACGGCTCCCTGGAGCCGGGGGTGGACAACCTGGTCGTGATTGATGACTCGATCGTGCGCGGCACGACGCTGCGCGAAAGCATCTTCAAGATCCTCGACCGGCTGCATCCGAAGAAGATCGTGATGGTCTCGAGCGCGCCCCAGATCCGCTATCCCGACTACTATGGCATCGACATGTCGCATCTCGAGGAGCTCTGTGCTTTCCGGGCTGCCATCGCGCTGCTTCAGGAGCGGGGCATGCAGCCGGTAATCTCCGATACCTACCAGGCCTGCAAGACGGATCCGCTGTCGGCCAATCACGTTCGGAATATCTATGCTCCTTTCACGGTCGATGATATCAACCGGAAGATTGTGGAGATGCTCCGTCCGGAGGGGATGCGGGCGTCGGTCGAACTGGTCTTCCAAAGCATCGAGGGCTTGCACACCGCCTGCCCCAACCACCCGGGCGACTGGTATTTCACCGGTCATTATCCCACGCCCGGCGGCATCCGGATGGTGAATCGCGCTTTTGTGGATTACGTGGAGCAGAAGCTCAAGCTGCAGTTGCAGCTATAACAGGCTATCTACTTATTACCAAACGTCCAGCGCGGCTTCCGATTCCACTATATCTTCAATACTGTCCTCAAGGTTCGCGAAAAGGTCATAACCGATTTGCGCTTCCAGCGCATGCCAGTCTCGGCCGTTCAACGTGGGATCCTGCGGGCAGATATTCGTAAGATAGAAACTCTCTGTCATCGCCTCCTGCGACCATTTCATATCCGCTGATGGCGCCATGTGCCCTTTGTCCCAGCCCGAATTGCTATAGTCTTCCAGTATCGCCTGCCGGCCGGAGTAGGCGAGGTCCATACTGAAGCCCCGCGCCCGCGGCACCTCGCCGCCTAGCTCCTCCGCCGTCAGTTCGTATGCAACCCAGTTGGAAATCAGCCGCTCGGTATTGTAGTTGACCACGAATCCGGAATACACCAGAATTACATCCTTCTCCTCTATTGCCGGGAGCTCCAGGAGTGTAGGGTCCAGCCGTGCTGATGCTGCCTGCGGCAACTGCGCAGGAGCAAGGGTGGATAGGAGAGTGAATCCCAAAACAAATATACAGGACCGGGCAGACATCGCATTGTAAAGATAGTAATTCTTACCAAATCGGAAAAACGGAAAAGATTTCAGAATTACCCCCTGACAATTCTTACTTATCCTTTGATATCTCTGGACAAGCACTCATCTTTGCCAACGATGATTTGTATTATTATGAAATATTGGTAACTTTGTGGCATTAACATGTTGCGTATGAAAACGACATCCGTTGCCCTTGGTCCGCATTTCGAAGATTTCATTCAGGCCAGTATCACGAGCGGGCGTTACAACAACGCCAGCGAAGTGATTCGTTCCGGTCTCCGCCTCTTGGAAGAACAGGAGCAGAAGATTCTTGCGCTTCGTGCTGCCGTCGAAGATGGTCTGAACAGTGGCATCGTAGAAGATTTCGACTCGCAGCAGTTCCTGCAGCAGATGAAGGAGCGCAAACATGGCAAGGTATGACATCACCAAGGAGGCCATAGACGACCTCTATCGTATTTGGGAATATACAGTAGATACTTGGTCTGAGGATCAGGCAGATAAATACTATGCTATTCTCGAAGCGGCTTTTGATGAAATTGCAGTTGCTCCGGGGGCCATCGGGAAATCCTACGAAGATATTCTACCTGGACTTCGGGCATACCATGTCCGGCGTCATATGATCTTCTACATCACCCAAGATAACGGCCGCGGGATTATATCCGTCACTTTATGTTATAGAGGTGTCGCCAAAACCAGCGCGGCTATTCTTCCGTATAGAAGCGCACCATCGCGCGGACGGCCTCGGTGCACACCGGGCAGAAGTCCGGCGCTGCATTCGTACGCATCCGGCAGTCTTCGCTACCGCGCCAGACGCCCTTGGACTGGTAGCCGCCCCCTTCATAAAGGCCCACACCGTCGCGTCCCATCAGCGACTTCCATTTCCGGTCGAAATCGGTCTGCGTCGTGATGTTCGGCTCCCAGGGTTCGACGCCCGGATAGTAGTACTCAACGAACTGGTCGTCATAGAAATACTCATCCGCAAGGCCCACGAAACTATGACCGAATTCGTGCACGACCACGGGCCGGAAGGCGCTGTGATGTGCCGTAGTGAGGGTATAGGAGTTGAAAATGCCGCCCCCGCCGTAGGTGTCCGTATTCGCCAGGATGATGATATGTTCGTAGGGCAGCCCGGAGAGCAGGTCGTGCAGGTGCTCCACGTTCAACGTGGTCAGGTAACGGTCTGAATAGAAGGTGTCGAAATGCGACCCCAGCGCCGTGTCGCGCCATTCTCCCCTGTGGGGTATGCTCACCCCGCTTTCGGCGGAAGGCAGCTCCACCGCGACGAAGTTGAAACGCTCCGCCAGCTCCCGGAAGGCCTCGTGCTGCAGGAAACTTTCCACGGCAATCTGTGCATCCTGGTAGAAGCGCTCCATCTCATCGGCCGTATAGCCCTCAGGCAGGAACACCACGTCGATGCAGTCCTGCGCGGAGCCGCTCCGGAGGAGGTCCCGTGTAGGCGCCGGAGCTGTCCCGATGCGCCGGATCAGAATGTCCGCCGGGTCGACCCGGTGCGTCAGCGTCGCTGCCACATTCTCCTTGAAATCATAGAGCTCCACCGTGATATCCACCGGCACGGAGGGCATTGGCAGCAAGAAGACATTCTCGAAACTCTTCCGCACACGCGTCGCCTCCTCGGTGGCCTGCCACTCCTGGAACAGCGTAGAGAAGGAATTGCAATACAGCAACTTGCCGCTCTCGGGCTCGACCATCCGGACCTGACCGTTTCCACGCAGCAGGAGCGTATCCAGGTGGATCCGACGCCCCGCCCAACCCTCGAAAGTCGACAGTTTGTCGAGCGCGATCGTGCAGGTCGAATCCGTTCCGGAGAAGATATAATCCACCCGTAGCGTCGCTTCGGTCAGCGGGGAAGGCAGGGGGACGCTCTGGGCGGATGTCGGAAGGGCCGTGATCAGGAAAAGGAGAAGTGGCAGCATAGGGAGGGGAGTGTTAGCGTTTCTTGAAGGCGTCGTAGCCGGATTCGCCGATCAAGTCGGCGAATGACGGGGAAGGAGCGGCGAATGACGGGGAAGGGTCGGCGAATGACGACCAGCGCGTCATCCCAGGCTTGACCGGGGATCCCGTGATCCTTCCGATCACGGTATGCGGGACGGTGAGGCGGGCCTCGGCCGCCGGATCCACGGTAAACAGCAGCTCGTAGTCTTCGCCGCCGCTGACGGCCAGCTGCGTCGCATCCCAGCCGAGTTTCTTGCACACACGCTGCAATTTGGCGGATAGCGGGATTGCGGCAAAGTCAATTTCTGCGTTGATCTGCATGCCCGTTTCGGCAGGGTGCTGCTGAAGGGGCATTTCCGAGCGGAGCGAGGGTTCTTTTTCTGCCCCGGCAGTGGCAGCGCTGCCGAAACGGGAACTTGCTTCGATAATATGCTGCAGGTCAGAACCGATCCCGTCGGAGATGTCCATCATGGCGTGGACGCCGGGGGTGGCGGCGAGCTGCCGGCCTTCTTCCACGCGGGGCAGCGGCCGGTAGTGGCGGTCGATGAGCGCCTGGACGTCGGCCTCGCGCTCCACTCCTTCCAGGATGGCCTTCAGGCCGGCGGCGGAATCGCCCAGCGTGCCTGTGACGCAGACCAGGTCGCCCGGGCGGGCGTTACTGCGCGTGCGTGCCATCCCCGTGGGACATTCGCCCAGGACGGCCACATTGATGCAGATCCGGTCTGGAGAGGCGGTGGTGTCGCCGCCGAGCAGCGGCGTGCGGAATTGTGCGGAGATCTCGCGGTAGCCGCGCAGGAATTCTTCCACCCAGCCGGCGTCGAGGTCGGCGGGCAGGGCGAGGGAGAGGAAGGTGCCGGTGGGCTGTCCGCCCATTGCGGCGATGTCGCTGAGATTGACCGCAGCGCTCTTCCATCCCAGGCTGTAGGGCGGGATGTCGTCGCGCAGGAAATGCGTCCCCTCGACCAGCATATCGGTGCTGACGAGGGTGTCGCGTCCGCCGTGCTGCGGCAGGATGGCGCAGTCGTCGCCGATGCCGGTCGTCCCGTCGGGCGCCGGGAAGCGCTCGCGAATCTGTGCGATGAGGCCGAATTCTCCGAGATCTGAGAGTTTCATTCCGCGCAAATATACGCAGAAAAGTGCGTCTTTCGCTGCTTTTTCCTAAATTTGCAGTATGAGAATCGCGCTGCTGACCCTGGGCTGCAAGCTCAATTTCGCCGAGACGGCCACCTACGAGCGCGGCTTGCGGGCCGCCGGGCTGGAGGTCGTCCCCGCGAACGAAAAAGCGGACGTGTATCTGATCAACACCTGCTCCGTCACGGCCACCGCCGACAGCAAGTCCCGCAACCTCATCCGCAAGGTCCACCGCATCAACCCGGCTGCACGCATCGTCGTGACGGGATGCAGCGCGGAATTGCGCCGCACCGAGATCGAACGCATCGAAGGCGTGTCGCGCGTGTTCGGGGCGCAGGAGAAGGGGCGGGTGGTCCCGGAAACCCTGGCGCTCCTGGGCCTCTCAGCAGACGGTGTGGCCGCACAGCAGTCGCCTGCCTCGAATGCGCCGGATCGTGTCAGCGATTATCCGGCCATCCCCCTCGAGGAGGCGCAGGGGGTGAGAGCTCAGAGTAAGCAGCAGATGTTTGCTGCTTACTCGGCGGGACTTTCAAGAACCCGCGGGTTCCTGAAAGTTCAGGATGGGTGCAATAATTTCTGCAAATACTGCACGGTCCCATATGCCCGGGGTGAGAGCCGCAACATCCCCATCGCCGAATGCGTCCGCAACGCGGAGCGGATCGCGGCGGAGGGGGTCCGGGAAATCGTACTGACGGGCGTGAATACGGGCGATTTCGGTCGCACGACGGGGGAGTCCTTCCTCGACCTCCTGAAGGCCCTGGACGGGGTGGAGGGCATCGAGCGCTACCGCATCTCCAGCATCGAGCCCAACCTGCTGACCGAAGAGATCGTGGACTGGATCGCCTCCGGCACCAAGTTCCAGCCGCACTTCCACATCCCGCTTCAGACCGGTTCCGACGAGTTGCTTGCGCGGATGGGCCGCCACTACGATACGGCCTTCTTCGCCGGACGGCTGGAGATGATACGCCGCAAGATGGAGCGCCCCGGCGGGCCTAAGGTCTTCTTCGGCATCGATGTGATGGTGGGGCTGCCCGGCGAGACGGACGCCCTGTTCCGCGAGACCTTCGATTTCATCGACCGCGTCCGTCCGGCATTCATCCATGTATTCCCGTATTCCCGGCGCCCCGGCACCCCGGCCGCGGCGATGCCCGGCCAGGTGGAGGAAACAGTCAAGAAGCACCGCGTGGCGGTGCTGGAGGAGCTCTGTGCACAGTTGCACAGCGAGTTTCGCGAGGCGAACCGCGGCGTGCGGGAGCGTGTCCTGTTCGAATCCACGGAGCGCGGCGGCCTGATGGAAGGCTATACCGGCAACTATATCCGCATCACGCGACCCTATGATCCGGCGCTTGTGAACACGCTGGTCGAACTTGTCATCGATTGATATGGAGCAAAAAGCGAAACTGACTTTTCTCGGCACGGGGACTTCGTCCGGCATCCCGATGATCGCCTGCGACTGCGCGGTCTGCCGTTCGGCGGACCCGCGCGACAAGCGCCTGCGCGCTGCCGCGCTCGTCGAATACGGCGGACTGACCATTCTGGTGGACGCCGGCCCTGATTTCCGGGAGCAGATGTTACGCCACGACGTGCATCACCTGGATGCCATCCTGTTGACCCACAACCACAAAGACCATACGGCCGGACTGGATGACATCCGCGCCTTCAACCTGGCGGAGAGCCATCCGGTCAACATCTTCTGCGAGGACTATGTGGAGCAGACGCTGCGACGCGAATATGCCTACGCCTTTGCCGAGCTGAAGTACCCCGGCGCCCCGGAGTGGCGCGTGCACGTCATCGATCCGTCCCGGCCGTTCACGGTGCATTCCAATGCGAACGAGGAGATCCTCTCCTGGGAGCACGGCTTCGGCTACCACCACCTGCCGCCGCATCCGGCTCCCGACGCGTCGGTGAAGGTGATCCCCATCCATGGCTGGCACCACCGCGAGAAGAAACTCTCCGTGCTGGGCTACCGCTTCGGCAACATCGCCTACCTGACCGACATCAAGATGCTCGACAGTGACGCGGAGTTCGACAAATTGCGCGGGGTGGAATACGTCACGCTGGGCTGTGTCAAGATCGGGGACCATCATTCGCACCCTTCGCTGCAGGAGACGCTGGATTTCTTCGGGAAGGTCGGCGCCCGGGAGGCGTACATCACGCACCTCTCGCACCAGCTGCCCTGCCACGAAGCCTTCGCAGAGATGCTGCCGCCCCACGTCCATCCAGCCTGGGACGGCCTTGTCATAGAATAACCCGATAACCCTTGTATGATGCGTAAACTGTTGTCCTGTCTTGTTTTAGGGCTGTTGTGCCTGATGTCTTTCGCGTCAGCTGACCCCGGTTCCTATCTGGATGAAATCGTCGCCGAGCTGAACAAGCGCTGGCCGGAGAGCCGGACCGTCAATGTGGTCTTCCACGGCCACAGTGTACCGGCCGGTTATGCCCGGACCCCGATCGTGAACACCCTGCAAGCCTATCCGCACCAGGTGCTGGAAGGGATCAAGGAGCACTATCCGCGGGCGGTCGTCAACGTGATCACGACGGCTATCGGGGGAGAGCAGTCGGAGCAGGGCGCGGCGCGCTTCGAGCAGGAAGTGCTCTGCCACCGTCCCGACGTGCTGCTGATCGACTATGCGCTCAACGACAGGACCATTGGCCTGGAACGCAGTGAGCGGGCCTGGCGTTCGATGATCGAGGCGGCGCTGGCCCGGGGGGTCAAGGTCATCCTGCTCACGCCGACACCCGACCTCAGCGAGAACATCCTCTCGGACGGCGCCCGCCTGCAGGCCCACGCGGAGATGATACGCCGCCTGGCGGCGGAATATGAAACCGGCCTCGCCGACGTCTATGCCGTGTTCCGGCGGATTGCGCAGAGCGGAGGGCGGATTTCCGATTATATGAGCCAGGTGAACCATCCCAACAAGCTGGGCCACACAGTGGCGGCGCGGGAGATTCTGCGTTGGTTCGTGCGTTAGGCCAGCAGGATGAAGACGCAGGGGCGTTTGCCGATGGTGGCAGGCGCCTTTCTCCATTCCGCGACAGTCTTCGTGCAGATGAACTCCGAAGGGAGTGTCAGGTCTGCGGCGACGCAGAGCCGGGTGGTGGGGGCGAGCTGCTGGAGCATGTCGGCGAGCAGGGCGTCGTTGCGGTAGGGAGTTTCGATGAGGATCTGGCTCTGGTGCAGGGCGCGGGATTGTTTCTCCAGCTCCTTGAGGGCGGCGCGGCGTTCGTCGGTCTTGGCGGGAATGTAGCCGCGGAAGGCAAAGGACTGGCCGTTGAGGCCGGAGGCCATCAGGGCAAGCATCAGGGATGAAGGACCTACCAGGGGCACGACGCAGATGCCGTGTCGATGGCAGAGAGCCACAAGCGCAGCCCCCGGGTCGGCGACGGCCGGAAGGCCCGCTTCGGAGAGCAGACCGATGTCCTGTCCGTCAAAGAGCGGGAGCATCGCTTCCACTTCCTCCGCGCTCGTATGCTCGTTCAGGACGTGGAAGTCCAGCTCCGCAATCTGGCCGCGCAAGCCGTAGGCGGAGAGCACCCGACGTGCGGTCCGCAACTCTTCGACCACGAAGCAGCGCAGGCGGCAGGCCGTCTCAACGACGGACGCGGGGAGCGTTGCGGTCGGCGGGGTTTCGCCGAGGGGGGTCGGGATAAGGTAGAGTTTCCCCGGTTTCATTCTTTATTTCGATGACTTCTTGTTTGATTTCCTGTTCCAGGAGCTCCTGTTTCATCGCCTCCCACTTCTTCCGCGACAGGAAAATGCTGTTGATGAACTCCGAGAAGGTCAGGTATTCCCGCTGGTAGCTCACGCCGATACCGTTTCGCTGGGAGTAATCCAGATAGCTGGAGAATTCATCTGCTGCGTGGGAGAAGACGTTGAAACGGAATTTTCCTTCGTTGTCGAGTTTGACGGAGAGATCGAGGTTGCCGGTGAAGTCACCCCGGGTGCTACCGGTGGAGTAGCGCCGGTTGCCGAAGTTGCCGCTCAGGATGACGCGTTCGTCGAACAGCTGCGTGGACACGGAAATGTCGAAGAAATTGCGGCCGCTGCCCAGCTGCTGATAGCCGAAGCCCACGTCAATCGGGATCTCCATCCGCTGGAGAATGCTGTTGATCTGGTTCGAAGCCATCTCCGTCACGTTGGTCAAGAGCAGGTTGGACTGGTTGAAGATACCGGAATTCTCGTTGGGCAGGAAGGAACCGAGCAGCAGCAGCGAGATGAACTGCCGCTGGACTTTGTCCACGGTGCTGAGGGTGCTTTCGATCTGGGAACGGGTGGAAGGATCCAAGTCCGGAATATTGATGGAGAGGTCCAGTTTCGGCGAGCGGAGCCGGTCGGAGATGTTGATGCCGCACTCGACCAGGCGCCGGGTGGAAGACTCAATTCCGGTGAGGGGATCCAGAGACGTCCGGAGACTGTAGAGCGCGGAGAGATTGAGCACGGTATTCATGATGTCTCCGCCGAACTGGACGGAACTGCCCTGTTGGATGCTGAATCCCTTGGACAGGACACCCGGGACAACGAACTGATAGTTCCCTTCATTAATGTTGTAGTCGCCGTTGAGTTCGAAGACAGCCTTGGAAGGCCGGAGATTCAGACTGATGTTGCCGGATCCGCTGAAGGTGGCGGTGTTGCCGGCGTTCTTGTCGATTTCGACGAACGCCTTCAGGCCCGGATGGAGTGTCACCCGTCCGCGGATGCGGAGATCGCTGGTAGCGGTCTGTTCTTGCTGCAGACTCGCCATCATGGTCTCGTAGGCATCCAGTTCGCGCACGGGCTCCGTGAAGGTGAGCAGGTTGCTGGAAGGGGCGGCGAGTTTGCCGGACAGCGGGATGTGGACGTCGCCGTCGCCGACGGTACTCACGTTGGCATCGACGAGCAGGGCGTTGAAGGGGCCGGAGACGGTGGCGGAGCCGGAAGCGCGTGCCAGACCATAGAAGGTCTGTCCCGTACGCGGGACGGCGTCAACGATTTTGAGATTGGTGAAAGCTAGGCGGCTGTTCAGCCGGAAATCGCGAAGATGGTTGAAACTGATGGAACCCTGAAGACTGCCTGTCCCGTCGGAATCATCCCGTACCTGCAGGTCGTCGAAATAGCACCCCTCTCCGTCTATGCGAAGCGGACCCTGGATGGTATAGCTGACTCCCGTCGTGGCGAGGCGCAGCCGGGTGTCATTGAGGTTCAGGTCGCTGGTCGGCGTGAGATTGTCGGTGGGGCCCCGGAGGCTCAGGCTGCCGCTGATGCCACCGCCCATTTCCGTAAAGATCTGTTTGAGGAAGGGGGCAGCGACGTTGACGGGCAGGTCGTCGAGGGTGGCGTGGAGGTCCAGTTGTTTGGTGAGGGGTGCATAGGTCCCGCGGACGTCGAGGGCATTCCGGCCTTCCAACTTGTCCAGCAGCAGGAGCCCCAGTTCTTTGCCGTCGTCTTTCCAGGCGCTGGAGAGCGAGATGGAACCGGCGTTCACGCCGCCCAGCTTGAGGGTGTCGATGCTGAAATCCATCAGCATGCCAAGCGTTTCCCCCACGTCGGAGCTCAAATAGGCGCGGCCATCCATCTTTCCTTCGATTCCCAGGGCCTTGGGCAGGAATTCGTCGACGAGCGCCAGGTCGAAACGGTCCATCTGCAAGGTCAGGGTATCCTGCGGGGAATGGGTGAGCCCGCCGTTGAGGAGCAGGCGCTGGGGGCCGTTGCTGATCTGGAAATGATCCAGGAAGATGTCCTTGCCGTGCAGGAGGATGTCCGATTCGCCGAAGGACCAGTTCTTGCCCGCTGCGATCAGGTAGGAGTCGACCGGGCGTGCCTGGACGACCAGCTGGCCCTCCTCGTCGCGGGAAATCCGTCCCTGCAGGGAGATATCGGCGCTGCCGCCCGCTCCGGAGAAACTGTCATACAGGACGCCGACCGAGAAAATGTTGTCATCAGCACTGGCCTTGATGGAGGGGAGGCTCATCGCGAAGGAGCCGGCCCGCAGCTCGGAGGCGAGCAGGTGGAGCGCCAGGGCTTCGTTGAGGTTGTCGAACTCCAGTCGGGCGTCTTTGAGGTAGTTCTGCCCCTTTGCGAGCCGTTTGGACTGCAGATTGCCGGAGATTTTGCCCTTCCCGTCCAGGGAGACGGACAAGGTGGTCTGGTCTTCGATATAGACGCCGGGCAGCAGGGCGTCCAAGATATTGCGGGTGTCGTGGAAGAGGAGTGAGACGTCGTAGTCCCCGCTTGCCTGCGCCGGAGCCTCCTGCTGAACAAGCGCGGAGAGATCGCGCTGTAGGGATACGGCCATGAAGTCCTGGATGAAACGGGGGATGGAATGGCTTCCGGAGTAGCGGGCTTCCAGGAACGGTGCATCCAGGCTGAAATGCTGCCTCCGGCCCAGGGTGTCAGCCTGAAGCGTCAGGTCTCCCAGCGGATACGTGCCGGAAGCGTTGGTCAGGCGCAGTCCGGGGAGCCGGGCGTTGCCGTCGAAGAAATCGCCCTTCTGGACAAGGTCGGCGTGGATGCCTGTGGCGACGCGGGAAACTTTCTCATTCTCGATGCCCAGGGCCGTCAGATCGAGGTTGGTCAGCGTTCCATCCACGCGGTAACGTTTACCCGCGGGCCGGTCCGTCAGGTCCGCCAGGGCTTTGAACTCAAGGCGGGCGGCGGGATCGTTGCTGTGAAGATAAGCGTTGACGGTGCCGTCCTGAAGGCTTGCGGTGGCATTGATATTCTGGAAATCGTGGCCGAACGCGCGGATCCGGTCGATTTGCAGGGTATCGACATCGGCGTCGGGGAGTCCGTTCTTGAGAACGGCACGGGCGCGGGTGGTGAGGGAGACGGGGCCGAAGCTGTCGTTGCCGAGGACGCGTCCGAGGTCCAGTTCGCGGGTGTTCAGTGCTGCTGTCAGTTCGATGGGGCGGTGGGGATCCAGGATGTAGCGGATGTTGCCGGTGAAGCCGGCAGCGCCGTCGGGTGTCTCCATCTCGCCGCTGAATCCCAGCTCATTCAACAGGCCTTCGGTCTTGACCTGGAGGGTGAGGGGCAGGTTGTGTGCAAGCTGTCCCAGATTCAGCTTCGCGGTCGGGGCAAAGCCCGTGACGATGCGCGAGATGCCATCGGTCGTGGTGACCAGGTCCTTGACCTGGAGGTTGAGGGCGAATTGCATCACGTCCGGCAGGCCGCTGGTGCTGCCGTCGATGATGGCGGAGACGTTGGAATGCTGCTCCGTGAAGGTCATTTTGTTGACCTGGAAATGGCTGACATATCCTTGCGGGCGGCCGCGTTGGACGTTGAACACGAGCGGACTGCCTTCAAAGGAGCCGCCCGAGAAATAGCTGATGGTCTGCATGGCGATCCGCGAAAGCTGGATGTCGCCGTCGAGCTTGACTGCGTTGAGAAAGTCCGCGAAGGCTTCCGGTCCCTTGAAGCTCATCAGGAGGGTCCTGAACTGGATATCGGACCAGAGATCGCACAGGTGAAGATCCTCGATGAGTACCTTGCCCTGGCCGACTTCGGCGCTTCCGGTGAGGTCCTGGACGGTGAAGCCGGATTTCTCCCGGGCGGTGAGTTTGTCGCAGACGCCGGACATGACGCCTCCGGCCATCTTGAGGTTGTGGGCGGTGATGTCGGCCGTGACGTCCAGGTCCTCGAAATCGATGTGGGGTGCGTCGTACCGCTTGGATACCTTGGATTCCAGGAAACTCGTGAGGCGGAAACGGAAGTTTTTGATGCGGACTTTCTTGATGTCGAACAGGTTGGCCGCGGGCTCTACGGGTTCCTCCGGCGGGGTCAGTTTCAGGATGCGGGTGAGGTTGTTGCCCGGGGCGACGGGCTCGGAGATCAGGTGCATGTACCCGTCTTCGACCGTGACGCGGCCCAGGTGGATGCCTTCGCCCTTGAGCAGTCCGTCGATGGCGAAGGTGGCGGTGATGCTCCGGGCCCGGAAGACGGTGTCATCGGGAGCCCAGCCACGCTCGTAGATGTCCTCGGTGTAGGGGGCATTGTCCACGAGGGCGAGATTGCGGATGACGAGCACGCCGGAGGTCATCACCTTGAGCTCGTCGTACTGGATGCGCCCGTCCAGGATGGAGGCCAGCTGGTTGAGGGCGATTTTCGAAAGGCGGGTCTGGACGTAGGGCATCTGGATGGCAACCACGGCCCCCATCAGCAACACCGCCAAGAGTCCTGCGATGCGCCCTACGATATATGCGCCTTTCCTGTACATAATACTTGTAATCTACAAATATACGAAAAGAATTATCTACCTTTGCAAAAATGTTCTCCGTTGATGGCAGATATAATTCTCGGCATTGAATCCTCCTGCGACGACACCTCGGCGGCCGTCATCCGCGACAGCGTGTTGCTCTCCAATGTCATCGCCAGCCAGGACGTGCACCGCGCGTTCGGCGGCGTGGTGCCGGAACTGGCGTCCCGTGCGCACGAGCTCAATATTGTCCCGGTGGTCAGCGAAGCGCTTTCCCGGGCGGGCGTACAGCCTTCCGAGCTGACTGCCATTGCGTTCACCCGCGGCCCCGGCCTGCTGGGTTCCCTGCTGGTCGGCACGTCGTTCGCGAAGGCGATGGGGCTGGCGCTCGAGATTCCGCTGGTGATGGTGAACCACCTTCAGGGGCATCTGCTGGCCGCTTTCGTCCGGCAGGAGGGCAAAGCTGTCCGGGAGCCGGCTTTCCCGTACCTTTGCCTGCTGGTCAGCGGCGGCAACTCCCAGATCGTGCGGGTGGACGACCCGCTGCATTTCGCGATCCTCGGACAGACCATCGACGATGCGGTGGGGGAGGCGTTCGACAAATGCTCCAAGATGCTGGGTCTGGGCTACCCCGGCGGTCCCATCATCGATAAACTCGCCCAGCAGGGAGATCCGACGCGCTTCAAGTTCACCAAACCCCACATCGAGGGCCTGGACTACAGTTTCAGCGGCGTGAAGACATCGCTGCTCTATTTCGTCCGCGACGAGATGGCGAAAGATCCGGGTTTCCTGGAGAAGAACAAGGAGGACCTCTGTGCATCGTTCCAGAAGACGCTGATCGATATCCTGCTGGACAAACTGATCAAGGCGGCGAAGCAGACCGGGATCAAGGAGATCACGATCGGCGGCGGCGTGTCCGCGAACAGCGGTTTGCGCGCGCGCATCGAGGCCGAGGGCCGCAAGCGCGGGTGGAACACCTATCTGCCGGAGTTCAAGTTCACGACGGACAATGCCGCCATGATCGCCGTGGCGGGTTGGTTCCATTATCGGGCCGGGGAGCGGACGCCGCTGAATGTGGCGCCGGTGTCCCGGATGTCCGATTTTTAAGCAAATGTCTATGAGGGAGTTCGAGATAGTATGCCCGCTTACGCGTGAGCCGCGCCTGAAGGAGATCGAAGCAAAGGCGGCCGGCGACCGCTGGGTGCTGAAGAAGCGCTCGATCGATGCGCGAAAGGAGCCGGTGTGGCGCTACCAGTACGAGGCGTACGGGCCGGACGAGACCTATGTTCCCTATGAGCTCCCGGAATATCAGGACGTGCACGACGCCCCCGCGGTCATCATCGTGGGCGCCGGACCGGCCGGAATGTTTGCGGCGCTCAAGCTTCTGACGCTGGGGCTGAAGCCGGTGATCCTGGAGCGGGGCAAGAACGTCCATGAGCGCAAGTTCGACATGGCGAAGCTGTCGCGCGACGGCCTTGTGGATCCGGATTCGAATTACTGTTACGGCGAGGGGGGTGCCGGCGCCTTCTCCGACGGCAAGTTGTATACGCGCTCGTCGAAGCGGGGCGACCTCCGCGAGGTGTTGCACCAGCTCGTCAAGTTCGGTGCCTCGAAAGACATCCTCATCGACGCCCACCCGCACATCGGCTCCGACCGCCTGCCCGTCGTCGTCGAAAACATCCGCAACTTCATCATCGCCCACGGCGGCGAGTACCACTTTGGCTCGAAAGTGACTGATATTCAGCCCGGTTTCGTGGTTTCCTGCGCGAATGGGTCCTCATTTCGCGCATCGCGCGTGATTCTCGCGACGGGGCACTCGGCGCGGGACGTCTACGAGATGCTGCAGGCGGCCGGGGGAGCGTTGGAGGCGAAAGGGTTTGCGATGGGCGTTCGGGTGGAGCATCCGCAGGAGAAGATCAACTGGTGCCAGTACCACGGACAGTGGAAGCCGGGCGTGCCGGCGGCGGAGTATTCCTTCGTCGAGCAGGTCGACGGCCGTGGCGTCTTCTCTTTCTGCATGTGCCCCGGAGGCATCCTGGTGCCGTCTTCGACCGAGGAAAGGACGGTGGTGCTGAACGGCATGTCGAACTCCGGGCGCAGCGGCAAGTTTGCCAATGCCGGCGTGGTGGTGCAGATCGAGCCGGAAGATGTGCCGGGCGAGGGTCCCTTCAAGCTGATGGACTTCCAGCAGGCGGTCGAGCGGCGGATGTACGACTATGCACAGTCGCAGGGCGTGTCCAATCCGATGGCCGCTCCGGCGCAGCGGATGGAAGATTTCTGCCTGGGTAAGCTGTCCAAGTCGATGCCGCCGACCAGCTATCATCCGGGCGTGGTGAGCGCCCCGCTGCACGAACTGCTGCCGCCCCACGTCGCGCAGCGCCTCCAGAAAGCCTTTCCGCGCGTGAAGATGCGCAATTACTATACGAATGCCGCCCTGCTGCTGGGTGTCGAGTCCCGCACTTCCTCGCCGGTCCGCATTCCGCGCGACCCCGAGACGCTGGAATACGTCTCCCTGCCGGGCGTCTACCCTTGCGGGGAGGGCGCTGGCTATGCCGGCGGCATTGTTTCGAGTGCCCTGGACGGCATCAACACGGCGGTCGCCGTGGCCCGTTCGCTGGCGGAAGAGGGGTGTTAATCGATGATATAAGTCAGCGCGAAGGAGAGGTACCGGTTGAACTCCCATAAATGGAAGGGAGTCCCGGGGAGTTTGCCTCCGAAGCAGTCCTGCGACATGAGGCTCAAGCGGAAATGGTCGAACTTGAATGCCGCCGCAAGAGAATAGCTGGACTTGTAGGTGCCGTATCCGTAACTGCCCGAGAATTCGAACCAGTTCCACGGCGTAATCGTCAGGCCGAGACGCACGTCCCAATCAGAAAGGACGTTGTAGAGGGTGTAGTTGCCCGTCAGGCCAACCGACAGCCGGTCGTAGAACGGCATCGCGTATTTGATTCCCAGATCGAATCCGATGGGAATGGCGCGCGCGCGGATCGACCTGTCCATCTTCTGATATTTCGCGCTCTCCAACAAATCATTGCCGATATCGAGCACCGCCTCCATGATGCGGTCCGCAGTTGGTTCCTGGAGGCAATTGATCAGGGATGTCATGGAGAAACTGGCAGAAAGGTCAGCGCCGTGGTTGTAGACCCAGCAAAGGAAGCCCAGATTGCGGGCCGAAGCGGAAAGCGTGAGGTACTCGTTGGGCTGGATGAGGATGCCCAGGTCGAAGGCCATACCGACCCCGGAAAGACCTCGGGGTTTCCTGATTAATTTCTTGGGGTCGAAAGTGAGTATCCAGCGGGCTTCATTGATGTCGCGTTTGCGACCGGTCATTTCAAAATCGACGGCAATATCGGCCTTCCTGTCTTCCGATTCGGCATCTACCGTGAAACGCTTGATACCGGCATCAATGGAGCCGAGGCCCAGCAGTAATTTGGCGCGGGCGCCGATGGAAACGATGTCGCTCAGGCGTCGGGAGTAACCGTAGGCCAGTTCCGAGTACGCCTGGGAACTGATGCGGGTATTGCCCAGGTTGTAATAGCTTTTTTGGAATCCGGTTTTGGCGATTTCGAAGATGTCCTTGGCGACGGAGCTGGCGCCGATCTCGACGAGGTTCAGCTCGAAGGTATGGAGGACGTTTTCTTTCCGGATCCCATAAGAGAAGAGGCTGAGGTTGGCCGACTGAAGCGTGCTGCTCATCGGTTTCAACCCGTTGAGGAACTTGTCTGCGTCAACAGAAGGGTGCAGGGCGGTCACCACCACGTCCCCGTATTCAAAGAGGAAATTGCGCGCGCCGTAATTGGCCCTGGATCTGTAAGCGACGTTGCTGACGGCGAGAAACCCTGTCTCTCCGAGCATGGCTGGGTTGTAGCGGTAGGCCGTCGGACTGTTTCTCGAGAAGAAATCTTCTTGATTGCCTTGTTGGGCGCTCGCAGCGGACGCAGCGAAGAGAAGCACCAGGAGCGGTATAAGGTAGCGCTTGAGCATGGGATTCGTTTATCTCCCCAAATATAGGGATTTTCTTTGTATCTTTGCGTGCTTATGAAAATATGCGTGGGACTTTCCGGAGGCGTGGACTCCAGCGTAGCCGCCCTGTTGCTCAAGCAGCAGGGCCACGAGGTTTTTGCGATGTTCATGCAGAACTGGCACGACACCGAAGGGACGCTCCACGGCGACTGCGAGTGGGAAGAGGAGAAGTTCGTCGCCGAAATGGTCGCCCGGAAAATAGGCATCCCGTTCTATTTCATCGATCTAAGCCAAGAGTACCGGCAGCGGGTGGTGGACTACCTCTTCGATGAGTATGCCCGCGGGCGCACTCCGAATCCCGATGTGCTCTGCAACCGGGAGATCAAGTTCGACGCCTTCCTGCGGGCGGCGGAGCGCTTGGGCGCTGAGGCCGTCGCGACCGGTCATTATTGCCGCAAGGAGGTTCTGCCGGACGGCAGTTGCCGGCTCCTCGCGGGGACGGATCCCGGCAAGGACCAGAGCTATTTCCTCTGCCAACTCACCCAGGACCAGCTCTCCAAGGCGCTGTTCCCGGTAGGCGGCCTGCTCAAGCGTGACGTGCGCCGCATCGCACACGAAGCAGACCTCCCGTCTGCCGACAAGAAAGATTCGCAGGGGATCTGCTTCGTCGGGAAAGTGGATCTGCCGGTCTTCCTGCAGCAGAAGCTGAAGAGCGTCGAAGGCGACGTGGTCGAAGTGTTCTGCTCCTACTACGCCGACAGCGCGAAATACGCCCGTGACCTCGCGTTGCTTGAGAAGGGTACGGCACTGACGGACAGTGAGTTGCTGGAGCTCTCCACGCCCATTGACTATTCGGATATCCGCTTCGAGACGGAGGTTTACCGCTCGGGCAGGAAGCACGTCAAGAAGACGCGCGACAAGGTCCACCCCTGGGCCCGCCGCATTGGCCGCCACGAGGGCGCGCAGTTCTATACCATCGGCCAGCGCAAGGGCCTGGGCATCGGCGGCCACGCCAGCCCGCTTTTTGTACTGGCGACGGACGTGGCGCAGAATATCATCTATGTCGGGGAAGGGGAGAACCATCCCGGCCTGCTGCGCCGTTGCCTGCGCATCGCTCCGGACGAGATCCACTGGGTGCGTCCGGCGGAGACGATGCAGCCCGGGGAGGAGCGCCGTTTCCGTGTGCGCATCCGCTACCGCCAGCCCCTGCAGGACGCTACGCTGCTGATGCGGGAGAACGGGCTCTACATCCTTTTCGATGCGCCGCAGCGCAGCATCACCCCCGGCCAGTTCGCTGTCTGGTATACGCCGGACGGGGAACTATTGGGCAGCGGCGTCATCAGCCGTTGATTCTTGCCTCATTTTTTCGTATATTTGCGAAATATGGAATCATTGGACGGTGGCCGATACCTTTCGATGCTTCGTGGCGGGGCGTTTTTTCTGAACGCCCGTCGGCAGCAGATCAACGAGCTCAATGTCTTCCCCATTCCGGACGGAGACACGGGCGACAACATGTATATGACCCTCGAAGCCGGACTGGACGTGCCGGGAGAAAGCCTGGAAGCCGTGGCCGAAGCCGGTCCGGCACCCGCTGCGCCGAAAGTGGACCTGGGTGCCGACTCGCTGGACATCCTCCAGCTGCTGATGCGGATCGAGGACAAATATGGCATCACCATTCCCGATGAGGCCCTGGCTACGTTCGAGACCGTCTCCGACGTGGTGGCCTATCTGGAGAGAATAGAAGGATAAACCCATGACAGAGCGAGAAATTCAGATCACTTACCAGGAGTACGCTTCCATTGAGGAGCTGAACCCTGAGGACCGCGAACTGGCCTCCGAGGCCATCCACGCCATGGAAGGGGCCTATGCGCCCTATTCCCATTTCCATGTGGGGGCGGCCGTCCGGATGTCGAACGGCCAGATCGTCCGCGGGGCCAACCAGGAGAACGCCGCTTTCCCTTCCGGGCTCTGCGCGGAACGGACCGCGATGTTCGCCGCCAGCGCCCGTTATCCCGACAAGGATATGCAGAGCATCGCCATCGCCGGCGGGGTGATGGGGAGGCTGGGCAGCCAGCCCGCGACTCCCTGCGGCGCCTGCCGCCAGGTCATGGCTCAGTACCAGGCGAAGTCCGGCAAGCCGATGTCGGTTCTGATGGTCGCCCAGGGCCAGATCCTGAAGTTTGACAAAGTGGACGATATTCTCCCGCTGATTTTCAACAGTATTTGATTTTTTCTTATATTTGTGGCGGGAAAGTCGTACACGACCAGCTCCCTCTGAACTCCCCCAGGGCCGGAAGGCAGCAAGGGTAGGAGGTTGTAGCGGTGCGATGTACTAAGCTTTCCCTTTTTTTTGTTTTTTATTCCCGCTTATGAAACGTTTCTACCTCCTCTTCCTCCTTGCCGCCGCAGCGCTGAGCGCTTGCCGCGAGACCCCTCCGCAGACCGGTTATCCCATCGGCCAGGTCCCGTTTACCGACGTGAAAGTGATGGGCGACAGCTTCTGGGGGCAGCGCCTGCAGGCCAGTCGCGAGGTCACCATCCCGCTGGCTTTCAGCAAATGCGAGGAGACCGGGCGTTACGAGAACTTCGTGCGCGCCACTCAGCCGGATTCCACTTACCACGTGGGCGGTTTCCCCTTCGACGACACGGACGTCTACAAGACCATCGAGGGTGCCAGCTACCTGCTGCAGACCTACCCGGATCCGGAGTTGGAGGCCTACATCGACAGCGTCCTGGTCCTGGTGGCCGCGGCGCAGGAGCCGGACGGCTACCTCAACACCGCCCGCCAGATGAATCCCTGGCATCCGCACGCCTGGGTGGGCCCGGAACGCTGGAGCGAGGTGGAAGGCGGCAGCCACGAATTCTACAATCTCGGCCATATGGTCGAAGGGGCTGTGGCGCATTACCAGGCCACGGGCAAGCGGAATTTCCTCGACATCGCCACCAAGTATGCCGATTGCATCATCCGGGAGATCGGTGACGGTCCGGACCAGCAGGTTCGCGTGCCCGGCCACCAGATCGCCGAGATGGCGCTGGCGAAGCTCTACCTGGCGACCGGCGAGAAGAAGTATCTCGACCAGGCGAAGTATTTCCTGGACAAGCGCGGCACGACGAGCGTGCGCAACCCGTATTCACAGTCGCACGAGCCGGTCACGGAGCAGAGCGAGGCCGTGGGCCACGCCGTCCGTGCGGAGTATATGTATTCGGGCATGGCCGATGTGGCCGCCCTCACCGGGGAGCAGGCTTACATCGACGCCATCGACCGCATCTGGGAGAACATCGTCTCCAAGAAGATGTACCTGACCGGCGGCGTGGGCTCCCGGTACGGCGGGGAGTCCTTCGGCGACAACTATGAGTTGCCGAACCTGACGTCCTACTGCGAGACCTGCGCGGCCATCGGCAACGTCTACACCAACTACCGGATGTTCCTGCTGCACGGGGATGCGAAGTACATCGACGTGCTGGAGCGGACGCTCTACAACGGCGTGATTTCCGGCGTGTCGCTGGACGGCGGAGCCTTCTTCTATCCCAATCCGCTGGAGTCCGACGGCCGCCACCACCGCGAGCCCTGGTTCGGCTGCGCCTGCTGCCCGTCGAATATCTGCCGCTTCATCCCTTCGGTCCCCGGCTACGTGTATGCCGCCCAGGGGAAGGATCTGTATGTCAATCTGTATATGGACAATACGATGACGCACCGGCTGGACGGCCGCGAAGTGACCGTCTCGCAGCACACGGATTATCCGTGGAGCGGAGCCGTCCGCATCACGGTGGACGGGAACAAGGCAGGGGAGTTCACGCTCCGCCTGCGCATCCCCGGCTGGGTGCGGGGCGAGGTGGTCCCGAGCGACCTCTACACCTTCGCGGACAACCAGCCTTCCGCCTACAGCGTCAGCCTGAACGGCGAGCCGCTTTCCGGCGAACTGGAGAACGGCTATTTCTGCATCACGCGCCGCTGGAAGGCCGGTGACGAAGTGCAGCTCGATTTCGAGATGGAGCCGCGATTCGTGCGTGCCAACGAGGCCGTCGAGGCGGATCGCGGGCGTCTGGCCGTGGAGTGCGGTCCGCTGGTGTATTGCGCCGAGTGGGCGGACAATCCGGGAACGGACGTGCTGCAGGCGAGTGTCTCTGCGAGCGATGCGCTTTCTTCGGAATTCGAGCCCGGTCTGCTGGGTGGCCTTCGGGTCGTCCGCGACGGCTTCCTGACGCTCATCCCGTATTACGCCTGGTGCCACCGTGGTTCCGGTGCGATGGAGGTCTGGATGCACGAGAAGGAGTAGATGAAGGCCGACATCGTGGTCATCGGAGCCGGGGCGTCCGGCCTGATGGCGGCTTACCAGGCCGCCCGGACGCTCGTGGATGCCGGGCAGGCGGCCCAGGTCACGGTGCTGGAGAAGATGCCGCGGCCGGCCCGCAAGGTGATGATCACCGGCAAGGGGCGCTGCAATTTCACGAATGTCAAGGATTGGAATGCGTTCAGCGCGCACGTGCGTTCGAAGCCGAATTTTGTCAAGTCCGCGTTCTACAACCTGCCGCCGCAGGCCGTCGTGGACTGGTTTGAGGGCTTCGGGATGGCGACCGTCGTGGAGCGTGGCGACCGGGCTTTCCCGGCCTCGTACCACGCGTCCGACGTCGTCGATACGCTCGTCGCCGCCTGCCACAGCCTCGGCGTCAAAATCGAAACCGAAGCCGAAGTCGCCAGCGTTTCTCCGGAACCATCCGGAGCGAAGGAGGCAGTCCCCTCGGAAAACCGTGGCCGCCCGTGGTCTCGTGAACGGGAGGGGCCCGCAGCCGAAGGCTGTGGGAGGGATGAGCGAAGCGAAGTTTTCCGGGGGGAGCTGCCTCGGAGCGACGCTGGGTTCCGGATAGTATTGACCGACGGGCGGGAGTGGAAGTGCCGGCGCGTGATCGTGGCGACGGGCGGACTGAGCTATCCGACGACGGGCTCGACGGGCGACGGCCTGCGCTGGGCGGCCGAGCTCGGGCACCGGCTGGTGCCGACCTTCCCGGCCCTGACAGCGCTGGTGCCGAAGGGCTACAAGCTACAGGAAGACAAGGACTTGCACATCGACCGCAGTACGCCGCTCGCCGATCTGGGGCAGGCGCTCTGCGGGGTGCAGCTGAAGAACATCCTACTTTCGCTGCGCATCGAAGGCACGGAAGCGGACAGTGAATTCGGCGACATTGACTTTACTGACGGGGGACTGGAGGGACCGGTCGGATTCCAGCTCAGCCGCAAGGCCGTCAAGGCCCTGGTGAACGGCTCCCGCGTCAGCCTGATCCTGGACCTCAAGCCCGGCGTAAGCCTGACCGAGCTGACCGTCCGCGTCAAGGAGCTTTGGGCGGAGATCGAGAAGGATCCCCGTTCGCGCGGCGTCCGCGAGAAGGAGCGCTGCCGCATCCTGCTGGGCAAACTGATGCCCCGCGAGCTGATCCCCGGCTTCACGGCGATGCACCCGGAGATCATCACCCTGGAGTGGCGCGGCCGGGCGGACACCAAGGTGTGGGTAAACCTGGTCAGCATCGCCAAGGCGCTGAAAGCCTGGCAGTTCGATATCGCCGGCTATGTCGGCTACGAACGGGCGGTCATCACCGCCGGGGGGATCTCGACCGACGACTTCATCGCCAAAACGATGGAGTCCCGGCTGGTACCGGGACTCTACCTCTGCGGGGAAGTGCTGGACATCGACGCCGACACCGGCGGTTACAATCTCCAGCTGGCCTTCTCGACCGGCGCGCTGGCCGGTCTCCATGCCGCTCAATCACTCTTATAGGACTTTCCAGACGCGGAGCACGATGGCGCCGGTGCCGTCGCCCGGGCCGGGCATGCAGACGAAGATCGCGTTGTTCAGCCAGGCATATTTGCTGTCCTGCGGCGCTTCGAACTTGGGCGCCGTGCGGAAATAGAAGCCCGACGGGCCCATCGTAATCAGGCCGCAGTTGCGGATGTGGATGTAGACGCCGTCGTCCGTCTTGATGGAGTAGATGGCCTCGATCTCCGTCCGGCCGTGTTCGCGGTCTCCCAGCTGGTAGTCGGCGCCGCCGCTGAGCACCTCTCCTTTCATATTCGGGCCCTCGAAGGTTCCGCCGACGATGGGAATGACTGTGCGGGTGCCGTGGGACGTGTCTCCCACGGTGTAGGTGCCGGCGCACAGGACGTGGAGTTCACAGACGAATTCCAGGCCGGGGCCTTCGGGATACTGGGTTTCGTTGGTCTGCGCGGCGAGGTTCAGGCCCAGCAGCGCGCATGCTGCAAGCAGAAGAATCTTTTTCATAGGAACGCTAAGATATTGATTTTAAGAAGATGTGTTCTTTGCTGATGTAGTGGTCGTAAAGGAAGAGGCAGACGTCCGTGAGCAGGAAAACGATGAATCCGGCCAGGCCCGTAGCGCCGTAGAGCAGGTCGTTCAAGGGCGTCACGATCATCGTGCTGAGCCCCATCACCGCGTTGATCGTGCCGTGCAGGATCGCCGGGACGAGCACGGAACCGCTCTTGATCCGGAAATACATCAGCATCGGGGTCATCAGCAGGCAGGACAGCACCATCAGAAATACGCCCGGCACCGGGTGCTGCGGGTAATTGTGGCCGTTCAGGATGATGGGAGCGTGCCACAGGCCCCAGATAAGGCCGATCCACAGGGCGGTGACCAGGAACTTCTTGCCTTCGAACAGCTTCAGCAGGAAGCCGCGCCAGGCGATTTCTTCCCCAAAGGCAAAGAAGGTATTGATCGTAGCACCGGCAACCATCCCGCTCAGCAGGGTGAATCCGATGAACCCCCAGACGCCGATGTCGCCCGGCATCGCGGCCAACGAGGCCTGCATCAGTTCGCTGTCCGGCGTCCATTTCGCCCCCGGCATCAGCAGCGTCACGCCGAGGACGGCCAGGGCGAGGACGGGAATCAGCACCCAGCCGATCCACCACCAGCGGTTGAATTGGAAGGAGATGCCCAGTCCGCGCAGGACCGGTTCCTTGAAAACCAGCTGCGTGAAGACGACGGCCAGCAGGGGAATGAGCATCGCCGCCGCCAGGCTGATAATCGATGCAAGAACGGCGCTTGCGGGGTTCGTGCTGGCTGCCTGGGCCTCGCTCATCACGGACGACATGCCGTTCAGATGCATCATCACGCCCACCGCCACCATCGGCAGGAAGGCGAATAGCAGAAAGACAATCAGTTTCTTAGCATTCATAAAAACGGACGTTTCAGCAAATATACAAAACAAGGCCGACAATCCCACGGAAAAAACGTATCTTTGTTCGTTATGACCAACGAACAGATTATCGCCCTGATCAAGCGGGAGGTCGTGCCCGCAATCGGCTGCACGGAACCCGTGGCCGTGGCTTTGTGTACCGCGTATGCGGCGGAAGCGCTTGGCGCGCGTCCGGAACATATCGACGTGCTTCTCAGTGCCAATGTCCTCAAGAATGCGATGGGGGTCGGCATTCCCGGAACGGGGATGAGCGGACTTCCAATCGCCGTTGCGCTGGGTGCTCTGATTGGCAAGAGTGAATACGAGCTGGAGGTGCTGAAGGACGTCAGTCCGCAGGCGGTGGACGAGGCGAAAGCCTGGCTCGCCGGGGACCGCGTGACCATCGGCCTGACGCGGGAGAGCGAGGAGCATCTTTTCATCGACGTGCGCTGCACGGCCGACAAGAAGGCCTCCCGCGCCATCATCGCCCGCGAACATACGCATCTTGTGTACCAGGAGGGCCCGTGTGTACCGACCGTCGACCGGCGCGACCAGCTCGGCACCGAGGAGCTGGCGGAGGAGGAAAAAGGCCTCACGCTGCGCCGCGTCTTCGATTTCGCGACGACCGCCTCGCTCCAGGACCTGGAATTCATCAACGAGTCCCGCCGTCTCAACGAGGCCGCCGCGGAAGAAGCACTGAAGGGGAATTACGGCCACGAACTCGGCAAGACGCTCTCCCGCCCGCTCGGCAAGGGCATCATGGGCGACACCATCTTCAGCCACATCATCAGCGCCACTTCCTGCGCCTGCGACGCCCGCATGGCGGGGGCGATGATCCCGGTAATGAGCAATTCCGGCAGCGGCAACCAGGGCATCGCCGCCACGCTGCCCGTGGTGGTCTTCGCCCGGGAGAACCACAACACGGAAGAGGAGCTGACGCGCGCCCTCGTGCTCAGCCACCTGACGGCCATCTACATCAAGCAGAGTCTGGGGCGCCTGAGCTGCCTGTGCGGCTGCGTGGTGGCTTCGACGGGGAGCAGCTGCGGGATGACCTACCTGATGGGCGGAAGCTATGAGCAGGTGGCCTCAAGCGTCAAGAATATGATTGCGAACCTGGCCGGAATGGTCTGCGACGGCGCCAAACCCAGCTGCGCGTTGAAAGTCAGCAGCGGCGTGTCCACCGCTGTCCTGAGCGCGATGCTGGCCGTTCAGAACCACAGCGTGAGCAGCGTGGAGGGCTTGATCGAGGAAGATGTAGACCGTTGCATCCACAACCTTACCCGCCTGGGCTCCGTGGGCATGCAGGAGACCGACAAGATGGTCCTCGACATTATGACCCACAAGAAATAGAAGTCGCCTACAACTGATTGTAGGCAGGAGAGAAGGTGTCGCCCTGGCGGATATCGCCGGTGGTGGCACCTTTCTTCAGCCAGCGCTGGCGCTGGGCGGATGTGCCGTGGTTGAAGGACTCGGGTACGGTATAGCCGCGGGCCTTTTTCTGGAGATAGTCGTCACCGATGCGGGAAGCGATGGCGAGGCCCTCCTCGATGTCGCTGGGCTCAAGTGAGCCGTACATGCGGTTGTCGTGATAAGCCCAGACACCGGCATAGAAGTCGGCCTGCAGCTCCAGGCGAACGCTGATCTGGTTGTTCACTGCCTCGCTGGAGCGGGACAGCGGTCTGCACATAATCGGTATAGAGGACCAGGCGGGGCGGCTCATAGGTGCGGCCATACTGCTTGAAGATAGCCGTCCAGACATCCTCGGTGCCGGCCAGGATCTGCTTCGCGAAAACCGCGAGCTCT
>Ga0310696_10002009_pt1 | contig 28018 bp, 22 predicted proteins | sample AusTroGonzalo_MG_4_FD_203885 | JGI IMG/M metagenome (GOLD analysis project Ga0310696, IMG submission 203885) | Bovine rumen microbial communities from tropical cattle in Woodstock, Queensland, Australia - Gonzalo_02 (v2) (version 2) | ecosystem: Host-associated > Mammals > Digestive system >...
GAATCCACCTTCGCGCGCGGAATGCCCGTAGCTTTTGACACCACGCCCACGAACCGCCCGTAGAATTCATCCATATACTGCTGGAGGGCGGCCTTCTCCTCGTCGGTCCACGGGCGTGCAAACGTTTCCGCATCGGCATGCTCGTGCGTCTTGACCGTTTCCGCCTTGACACCCACCTTGCTCAACAGCCCGGAAGCGTCGACCTTGCCCCCGTAAATGCCGATGCTCCCGACAATGGAATACGGTTCGGCAAAGATTGCGTCGGCGGCACAGGCGATATAATATGCACCCGAGGCGCCCATGTCGCCAATGCTTGCGACAACGGGGAATTCGCGCTTCCTGAGTTCCGTGATGGCACCCCAGATTTTATCCGACGCAATCACGCTGCCCCCCGGCGAGGAAATGCGCACGAGGAGACCCTCGGCACTGCCCGGAAGGCGGCGCAGTGCAGCGGCCACATCCTGCTCCATCTTCGAGTCGATGGTGCCGTCGATATTCAAGAGAGCGATGCGCGAACGCCTGCGCCAGCTCTCGTCAAACAGCTTGCGCGATGTCGGCGACCAGTCGCTGTAGCGCGCCTGCGGGGCGTCCACGTCGAAAAACTCCCTGAGCGCGTAAGCCGGCACCTGGTCTATGTAAAGGAGCGTATCCACGAGCCCCGTCCGCACGGCGGCCATCGCCGACACCACCGGGACACCCGCAAGCGAATCGAGCGAGCGCTTTACCCCGAGGGACTGGCGGGTGTTCCGCACAGCGACCATTCCCGAAACGGACTGCCAGAGGTCGTTGTAGAGCTCCAGCCGGTTCTCGCGCGCCTCGGCAGACATGGAATCGGCAATGTAGGGTTCCACCGCCGACTTGTACGCCCCGTGTTTGAGGAATTCCACCTTGACTCCCAGTTTTTCGAACAACCCCTTGTAGTAGAGCGTGCTGCCGCCAAGCCCCCGCCAGGTAAGGTGCGCCGAAGGTTCCGCCACGACGCGGTCCACGGAAGCCGAGGCAAGCAGCACAGACAAACGAATATCATCCACATAGGCAACGACCTTCTTGCCGCGCGCACGCAAATCCATCACCATCCGGTTTATTTCGCCCGAAATCCCCAGGTTCCCGCGATAGCCCGAAAAATCAAGAATCACGAGCCCCGCCGACGGGTCGCGCATGAGGTGTTCGAACAGGTTGCGCACCTTCGAAATGCCTATATCGCGCGCCCCCAAAAACGGGAGTTCCCGGCTCGACTCCACCACGTCCATGTCGAGGGGGACTCGCACGATTTTCGCAAAACCGGATGCATACGGATTGCGCGCCGAATGGTAGCCAACCACACCGCGCTTGGGCAGATAATCGTCAAAGAGAGTAAGCCCGACATCGAGATTGCCCCCAATAGAGGTTGCAACCGTAAGGCGCCATTCGTCGTCGCCGTACAGGGGCATCTGCAGGCCAAAGCGGAACCCGTAGAGCCCAAGTTCCAGCAAGAGCCTGTGGTTATCGAAATTTTCCCAGTCGTAACTTACCGCGAAATTCCTGCCTATCCGGAGAGTAGCCCCGAAACTGTGGATGCGGTCCTCTGACTCCGGTCCCAAGTAGAGCAGATTCTCGCAGGTGTAGCCCAGCGAGAAGAAACGCACCGGGCGGAACAGGAATCCCTGCGTCATGGTCCATTCCGTACCCGTGAAGTCGGCGCTACGCAGCGCCGTCACACGCGATCCCCAGAAGAACATCCGGTCAAACATCGGGAACGAATACGTAGCACTCCAACGCGTCTCGTCGAACCCCTCGCCGTCGGTGCGGTAGTCAAACCCAACGCCCAGCCGCTCCGTATTCGCACCCGCACGCAGGGCGGACACGTTGTCGTCAAACTGGTAGCCGAGCAACGCGCCCTTGGAATCGAAAGCGGAAAGCGAAGCCGGGTTCCCGAAAATCCCGTGACCGCCATCCTGCGAAACAAAGCCCGATTCGCCCGGAATATAGGCAAAAGAGGCACAAACGGCCATAAACACTGTAATAAGGAAGTTTTTCATTGTGAATATTTTAGCAATTTTTTCTATTTTAGGAAGGAATGTTAAGAACATTGAGGTTTATCTAATGGCATCGTCACCCAAAAAAGAAGAAACCGACCTTTTTGACCTTTTGAAAGACCTGGCCAAGAACTGGTACATAATGCTCCCCTGCCTTATCCTTTCGGGCTTCATAGGTGTATTTGTAGCCATGTGGATTAGACCCGTATACCAAGCAGACGCACTCCTGCAAATTGAATCCAAAGGCAGCAAAGGCCCCGCCGCTGCCATGATGGGAGGGCTCGGAAGCCTCTTTGCCAGTTCTAGCCCCGCTGAAACAGAAATAGAACTAATTAAGAGCAGAAAAGTTATTGGTGAAGCCATAGAGAAAATGCGTTTGCAGTATATGGCGGTGCCGACACGCAAATTGCAGCGTCTTTTCCATAAGGAAGGGCGCATGGACATCAACCAGTTCGAAGTTCCCTGGGAGAACATTCCCGAAGAAGACCAGGGGAAACCGTGGGTTGCAATCGCCAATGACAGCCTCTCCTTTTATCTTTTGGACCACAAGAAAAACCTAGTCCTTTCTGGTTGCGAGGCCGGGAAAACATACACATTCCCCTATGCAGGCGATTCCGTCACATTCAGTGTGACCCACATGGACATAAAGGAAGGGCAACGTTTCTTAATCATGAAACAGGACATTCTAGATGCGATTGACGCATTTAGAGCGTCTTTCAGCATCAAGGAGAAAGGAAAGAAAACTGGAATCCTTGAATTCAGCTTTCAAGACATTTACCCCGACCGTGCCGCAAAAATCATCAATGAGATTGCCACCACATACCAAAGGCAAAACGTAGAACGTAGCAATGCCGAAGCTCAAAAAACCCTGGAATTCCTGGAAAAGCAGCTCCCGGAAATCAAGGCGCAAATGGACAGCGCCATGCTCCGCTTCAACAGCTACCGTAACCGGGTAGGCTCTGTCGACATAAATGCCGAAACAAGACTCGTACTAGAACGCCGCAACAAATTGCAGCAGGACCTCCTTGTTTTACAGCAGAAAAAGCAAGATGCCGTGCGTCTTTTCCAGCCCGAGCACCCCACCATAAAAACATACGAGGAACAAGAGAATGCGCTCAAGCGGGAACTTGCAAGCAACACCAGCGAAACAAAAAAGCTGCCCGCCACACAGCAAGAAGTTCTCAAGCTTAGCAACGAAGTCGAATTGAGCAAGGTCATGTACACCACAATGCTCAACAATATCCAGCAGCTCAAGCTGGTCTCGGCCGGCGAAGTGGGAACGGTCCGCATCATTGACTACGCTGCACAAGTTTCCAAACCGACAAAGCCCAAGAAAAAGGTCATCCTTGGCATTGCCCTCCTTCTTGGGTTCCTGCTCGGGGCTGTCCTCGTAAGCCTCAAGAGCAAGTTCAGCAACGGTGTCCGCGACGCCCACTTCATAGAACGCGAAACAGGGTTCAGCGTTTACGCCAAAGTTCCCAAGGGCAACCCCAAGGGAACAAAGGGAACAAAGCCCCTTGCCGTCGTTGAGCCGGATGACGTTGCCGTTGAATCGCTCCGCGCACTTCGTAGTTCCCTCGAATTCAGCATGGACGAAAACAGTCGCCCCATAATTGGCATTAGCGGTCTAATACCTGGCGTTGGAAAAAGCTTCATTTCTGTCAACCTGGCAGCCCTTTGCGCTGGCCTAGGGAAGAAAGTCCTTCTCATTGACGCAGACCTCCGCAAAGGTCGACTCCACAAGGAATTCGGCATCAAACGGAGCAACGGTCTTTCTCAGATTCTATTGCACCAGGTATCCAAGGAAGATGTCATTGCCCATACCGAGGTAGAAAACCTGGACATCATCCAGTGCGGGGTAGTCCCCCCCAACCCCTCCGAAATACTGGGTAGCAAGCACTACAGCGACTTGCTTGACGATCTTGAGAAGACATACGACCTTATCATTATTGACACGCCTCCTATTATGCTCGTTACAGACGCGGCACTTGCCTGCCGGACCGCTTCTCAAGTCGTGATGGTTCTGGAATACAACAAGCACAGCATCGATGCCATCCAAGACGGAATGAAGCAGCTTCTCAAGGGCAACACTACTGCGCACGCCAGTTTCGTAATCAACAAATATGTCCATAGCCATTCCGATGGATATGGATACAAGTATGGCAAGTACTAGGACACACGTCAATTGTTCCGGTTATCGGCAATTTTCGTCTTTTGCGTTTTTTTCTGTTCTTGCGTTTGGAACGAAACAGACGACAATCCCAGTTTTTTGCCTATAGACGACCCGGAATACCCCTATGCGGACTTACCGCGCATTGTAATAGAAACAGAGGACTTTGCGCAAGTCCGGAACAGGGAAACCGAAATCCCCGCAAAGCTACAGATTTACGGGGACAGCGTTCCTCAGAGCAGCGTATTGGACATCAGCATCCGAGGGAGGGGATACTCCTCGTTCGGGACACCCAAATGCAGCTATAAGATAAAATTCAACAAGCGCACCAGAATCCTGGATTTCCCCGAAGGAAAATCTTGGGACCTAATATCGAATTACATCGACAAGTCCCTCATCAGAAACCACATTTCGTTCAAGCTCGCCAACCTCCTTAACACAAGCTACGCCCCCCGTTCCACATTTGTTGAATTATTCCTCAATCGGCAGTATATGGGAGTTTTTTTATTGACAGAACACATTACCGTATCAAAGAGCCGCGTCAACATTCCGCCCGAAGAGACTTCCTTCCTTTTTGAAATGGAGCCCCCCGGGAAAGGCCAACACATGTACATATCCACCAAAATAGGTTCTTCCTTCAGGGTCCATTATCCCAAAAAACAGGACAACCCCTACATTGACACATTGATTTCTTTTCTAGACAGCTGGGAGAACTATCTCTACTATAGCCCCCAGAAAAACCAAATGGATAAATGGTTCGATTTTGACGAGTACATTAAATACTATTGGGTTCAGGAGTTTTCCAAAAACAACGACGCGGCCTACACCCGCAGCATTTACTTCACATGGCAAAAAGACAACGTCATTAGAATGGGGCCCGTATGGGACTTTGACGTGGCTTACGGAAACAAGCCTCAAAAAAACATGCAAACACCCGAAAACTGGCACATTAGAGAAAATGGATGGAACAAGCCCTTCTTTTCTGACGACAGCCTCAAAAAAAGAGTATCTGTTTTTTGGAAAAAACACCGCTACGCTTTCACAGACATTCTTGACTCCATTGACACGTACTCCGCCCAAATAAAAAAGGCCGCACAAAACGAATACAAGCGGTGGAATATTCAAGATGTAACCATCTACGGAAACGCCACCCACTTATATCAATCGCACCAAGAAAGCGTAGACTCCCTAAAAGCATGGGTTAACCAAAGGATCCTCTGGATAGACAGTCACTATGATCACTAAGATGGTGAAAATAATAGTGCTTCCCATCATTCTCTCTTTGGGAGGCTGTTGCTGGGATTCTGTCTCAGCCAGTCGGGGTTTCTTGCCTATCGACGACAGTGAATACCCCTATGCAAATTTGCCCCGGATTGTCATAGAAACAGAAAATCTACAGGAAGTTAGGAACACCGAAGACTATATTCACGCATCACTACAAATATACGGGAAAAATGCCCCGAGCACATCTATATTGCCCCTCAAAATAAGAGGCCGAGGGACATCGTCGTTTACCAGCATGCCTAAATACAGTCTAAAGCTGAAATTTGAGAAACAGACAGAAATCCTTGACATGCCCGCAGAAACCGAATGGGCGTTAATCTCAAATTCAGGAGACAAGACTCTTCTAAAAAATTTCATTTCCCTAAAACTCTATTCCTGGCTAGGCGGAACAAATACGCCAAGAGCCCAATTTGTCGAACTCTATTTAAACAGGGAATACCTAGGCGTGTATCTTCTTTCCGAAACCATCAAGGCGGGGGAAAACAGAATTGGCATCCCGAAGGACGACCATTCCTTTTTATTCGAAAAGACATCTAAAATCGGAATCAAAGAAACTGATGTCATAATAACGACAGGCAACAATTATTTGTTCTGCATAAAAAGCCCCAAGAAGGCGAGCGCCGAGGCGCAAGACCGGCTACTTCAGCATTTAAATGACTGGGAGCACATTCTAGAAACCAATTCTACGTTCCCAAAAGATTCCCTAGACCAATGGCTAGACATCGAAGATTACCTGCGATATTACTGGGTTCAAGAGTTCACAAAAAACGCCGACGCCAACTTCAACAGAAGCATCTTTATAACATGGCAGGAAGGCGGCCCCATGCACTATGGCCCCGTTTGGGATTTTGACCTCGCTTACGGCAACTGGATTAAAGAATGGGTACAAAAACCAAATGACTGGTACGTGCGCTACTCCGGTTGGGACAGGGAACTATTCCAGAATAGCGTTATATCTGGACAGGCTAAGGATTATTGGAACTACCATAAAAATTACTTTGCAGTGCTCCCGGATTCCATAAATAAATACGCCAAGGAGCTAGCCCCGGCAACAAGAAACGAATTCAATCGGTGGCCCGTACTCGACAATATTGAAAACTGGACCTACAAGGAGCCCTATTCCAGTTACAGCGAGGCCATAGATTCATTGAATAGCTGGATTGTACAGCGCTACCAATGGATTGACAAGCAATAAAAAGGTTACCGCAAAACAGGCGCCCTGTTACGAGATTCCTCTAACTTATGCCCCAAGATGTGCGGGAAACCGTTTTCCCACACAAGTTCAGAAAGCATGGTCTTTCGCATATCGTAGCGGCCCTTTTTGTCTTTTGTCCAGGCATGGTAAAAAATATAATAGTGGCCAGACTTGTCTTTTATTATAGCGCCATTGTGACCGGGACCGGGATAATTTTCCGTAGGGAAATTCATTCGCGTTCCATATCCGTCAATAAGGCGTTTCCCCGTAGCATCGATGAAATCGCCCGCAATAGACTCACTTCGCCCAACATATAATGAGTAGTCTAACCTTTTAGAAACGATGCAGTACCAGTAATCTTCGTGCTTGTACAAAAACACGCCCTCGTAGCCCCCATGCGTTTTCCCTTCCACTTTCTGTTCGGGGTCTGTCGGCCCAACTACAAGCGCAAAGGAATCTCCGGGAGCCAGCTTCAGGCCGTCATCAGTCAACTGGTGACGATATATTCCAAACGAAGAGCCAAAAAAAAGCCAAACCTTCCCACCATCCTCAACAACAAACGGGTCAATAGCATCGTAGTCCCACCCCATCATTCGGTGGTCCACGAGTGCCGCGACTTCACCAACAAACCGGAAAGGGCCCGTCGACGAATCCGACTGCAAAGCAAATATCCCGCCTTTATTCGCCAAAGAAAAATAGATGTTCCACTTATCCTTAATTCTTACCACATGGGGAGCCCAAAGGGATTCGCAGCCCCCATGACAATCCCTGATGCCCTTATCCTTCAAATATTGGTGCAAAATGCCCATGGTTTCTTTATCGAAAATATCTTTACCCGAATCTTTCCAGTCCACAAGATTCGCGCTTTCCAAAATATGCAATCGATTAAAATAAGCCGTGTGGTACAGGTAATAAATGCCGGAATTTTCCCACACACATACGTCTGCCGTTGAATACTTCAAATTTATTACCGGGTTTGAGTAATTCGGTTCCCCGGCAAAAACAAGGGCGCTCATCACGGCGCCAACAACAAGGGACACGTATGTTGATATCAAGCTGACCCCTCTAGGCCCCTATTCACGATATCACGAACACCCTTTTGCATAGACACCTGGAACACATCTACTCCGGAATTTGAGTTTCCTTCAATAAGAAGGGGAACGCCATTTGCACCAATAGCGACGTCCCAACCAATGTACCTTAATTCTGGCACCATCAAGGCGCATTTTTTTACCGTATCCAATACTTGCTGCCAATTGGGTATTTCGAATCCAATAATTTTCGCGCCGGAATCCGGATGTGTCAAATACTGGTTGCCATCCATATCGCGGGCAGTCGTCATCACAATACCCATCTTGGCATCAAGGGCTGCAACAAGACCATGATTGTGGAAATTGTCCGTACAATATCCCTTTCGCCCTATACGGAACGCCGCCAACGGAACAGACACGTTTCCGTCATTATCCACCAAGCTCAGCAATCTTATGGTATTTACCGCATCAGAATTTAAAGCAGATAGGCGGCCATCCTGTTCGACAATTTCCTCTACGAGATATTGCCCTTCTTTTTTTATATCATTCAACAGTGTTTCAGGATTATCTACACTCGTCTTGTAAATGCCTTGACCACACCAGCTATCGAGTGGTTTGACAATCACATTTTGTTTTCCCTTGCAAAAGGTCAAGAAATCATCAAGCGGAGTATTTTCATTCACCACTATGAAATCCCGACCCAAATACATCTTGAAGAAGTTGTTAAAGTCATACTTATTGTCCAACAAATGCCGTTTGTCCTTTCTATTATATTTATCGGGCAAAGTAGCAACACATTCGTCTTCAAGAATAAAGTTCTTCCTTGCAGGCTTCTTCAAGTCATAAAACCGCAAAAGCATGTAATCGTCCATGCAAGCGCCTTTTTTGCGCCAAATATAATAGTCTAAGGTTAATAAAACCGCGTCAAAGAATCCCGTGCAGTTCGGGAGAGTCTTCATCTTTTTTACGATAGAGCCGAATTTCTTTATTTTCCTCATCATTGGCAACAACTCCATTTTTCGCCTTTCAAACAAACAGGCCTTCCCATTTTTTATAGATAACATCTGGGCTAAGCTCGCGTCTTATAAAATCCCTATGTTCCATGCATTTATCCCGGAAGGCAGGATTTTCAATCATATATGCGATGGTCTGCGATAAGTTAGATACATTTTCAGAGTACCCTGCCGTCTTCGAATTGCCACAATCCCTATTAAACGGGATTAGAACACCACCACCTTTTTCAAGCAACTGGGAAGGGCCTTCAGGGCAATCAAAGGCGGCACAAGGCATTCCCAGGCCTAGCGCCTCCACTAGGACTAACGGGAACCCCTCATAACGGGACGACAAGACAAAAAAAGCGCTCTTTTCAAACTCACTTACAATGTTTTTGCTATACCCTTTCAAAGACACATTCGATTTCAAATTGCAGCATTCGATTTGGTTTTGCAACTTCGCCTTATCCTCGCCTTCCCCAAAAATATCAAGAGTCCAGTTCGGATACTTCGCGACCACATCCCGCATGGCGTCAATGAGCATGTCAAAGCCCTTTTGAGGGGCAAGCCGGCCAACTGCAATAATTTTTGTACTCCCTGGATCCAAAGAAACCACATCTTTCGTCGCAACCATGTTAGGTATAGAAAAGACCTTACTCGCATCCAGATGCCTTTTAAACCTATTCGCATCTTTATCCGTCAAGGCAACAATCCGATTAAACCTTTTATAGATAAGGTTTCTAACATAGCGGATGGGAGCCGAGTAAACATCGTACTTAAAGTGCTCGCAACCTATAGATTTGGAAGCCATTCCCGAAAGCCAAAGCAGCGCATTCGAAAAAAAGTTCTGGGATATAATAATGGTATCTTCGCCATTGCATTCAGTCTTTACAAATTTTCTTATTGCGCCTAACGCATTGAAAAATCGCTTCAACCTGGAAAGAGGGTGCCCAAAATCGTAGCACCCCTGATCATCTAGGAACTTCACCTTCACTTTGTCGTTGGGCCGGTATGTCAGATTTTCTTTTCCGTGATAGTAGGAACCTATCGTCACATCATGGCCTTTATCCGCAAACAGCGAGGCCAAATTTACAGTAACGCGTTCGGTTCCGCCCGTTAAGGAAACATCCTTTATAAAGAAAAAAATCTTCATTTCGTCGCACCACTAAGTAGTTGAATTTCCGTAATGAATAATAGTTAAAACAGCGACGTAAACTGCTCCTTGGAAGCGCCCTTATAAGAAAATTCCACCCGATTTAATTGTAGGGCGTTTTCCATGGCTTGCGCAAGGGACTTTTCATCGCCGGCATCGGCCAAGAACCCATTTTTCTGTTCCGAAACAATCCTTTCAACAATGGGAATACATTTAAACGCGGCAACAGGGGTTCCCAAATAAAGGGATTCTATCAGCACATTAGGCAAGCCTTCCCACCGACTAGACAAGACAAAGCAGTCCGCATGCTTTACGTATTTATACGGATTTGATTGGTATCCGACGCAATGGAAATCTTCCGCAACGCCAAGTTCTTTTGACAGCGATTCAACCCTGTCAAATTCTTCACTATACTCCCCATCATTTGCGCCAATGACATAAAGATCGACATCGTTTCTACGATTCTTTAAGACTGCAAAGGCCTTTACAAGCAGGTCAAAGCCTTTTTGGTAGCAGAATCGCCCCGATGCCACAAGATGCGTCTTTCCATTTTGCGGATAGGGGTTCTGTGCATCCTGCAGTTTCAATTCTATGGTTTTGCAATCAATAGGATTTTCCAGCACGACGACTTTTTTATCCGGAATTTTCGCCTCTTCAACTAGTTCCTCTTTCATTTCATCGGTCTGCGCAATAATGCGGCTCGCCAACCTGTACAAAAGCAGAACTTCCAGCCTTTGCTTTTTTGAAAAAGTGAACAGATAGTTCTCGCACCGAACAATAAATTTAGTACAAGGAAACAAAAAACGAAACGGCAAAACCTTGTTCGTCAGATGCAAAACAGAAGTGAACACGATGTCAGGGCGTTCACGCCACAAGACCTTGAACATGCGAAGCATCTTTACAAAAGGGCGAACCATCCCGATACTAATTGCCCCGTATTCCGGCGGCAAAAAATCAAGGATGGAATTAGATACTTCGCTGTAAGGGACGCAGACAAATTTCACGTCATATTTTTCCAAGTCCAGCATCTTGGCAATGAGAACCGTTATACGTTCGGCCCCCCCAACGCTTTCTTGGGTAAAAAATAGGACTTTTTTCTTTTTCATTGCGGTTTTTCAATCTCGTCGTTTTCTTCCGGGACAAACGGCTGTTCAGACTTTCTCCGGTAATCTGTTTTCAGCATCTTATAAACCGCATACATTATAAAGAACACTATAATGGCTAACGGCAACCCGGCAATGTAGCACACCGACCTTACCGCCTTCGCTCCACCAAGTTGAACCACGATGAACGCGATAACCGCCGCCACGGCAGCCCATACTACGCGCAGCCAACGGGGAGCGAGGTTGTCGGAACCCGTCTGGACTGCGGTCATTTCGGCAGCGGCAAAGGCGCTCGAATCCATAGTCGTCGCAAGGAATATAAAGGCAATCGCAAGCAAAACAACCATAAAGATCGGCGACATCGGCAACGTGCTTATCAAGGCTATAATGGCTCCGGCCTCATCGCCATTCGCAAGGAAGGCGGCCACATCCACAGATCCGCTCATCTGAGCCTTCACTGCAAAATTTCCAAATGTACCCATGGCCACCCAGCAGCCAAGCGTGCAAAGAATCAGCAGGCCAAAGGCAATCTGCCTGAACGTCCTTCCCTTGGAAATCTTGGCGATAAAGACACCCATAAGGGGCATGTACACAAAATAGCATGCCCAATAGCTAAATGTCCAGCCCTTCACAAAGCCTCCACTGCCATACGGATCAGTAAACGTGCTCAACCGGATGATGTCCTGCAAGAACAGACCAGCGGTATTTATCTCCGAACTGAAAACCTGAATCAAGCCGACAAACAGGCCTATGACGCCCATAAAAATAAACGCTACCGTGACATTGAAATTACTCAGCTTCTTTATGCCCCTATTAAGGCCAAGATACACGCTTGTCCCGAAAATAGCCACCCAGGTGAAAAGAATGGCAATCTGGATAGTCGCCTTGTAAGTGTCAGGAATGCCAAAAATGTTCTGGACTAGTGCAGTCAGCAAGGGCATTCCAGTACCAATGGAAATAACAGGAGCGAACACGGCGCTGCAAATGGCAACAACATCTACAACAACACCCAGGAGCTTGCCCAGCTTGTTTTGCGGGATTACAGAACCAATACCCGCACTCACTGTAGCTTCGTGTCCGTGTCGGTTATAGAGAACATAGCCGATTGCAATGGAAATCGGAACATAAATCGCCCAGGCGTTGGAACCCCAATGGAAATGGGCGTACAACTGGCCAATTTCATAGGCTCTTGCGACACTGTCTCCAGTAACAATCGCGTTTTGGGATGCGCAATATATGGGTTCCAGGAATCCGTAAACAACAAGCCACCCGCCGCAGCTGGTCGTGAACATCATCCCCGCCCACGACAACGAACTGAACACCGGTTTGCAATCCGGCCCGCCAAGGCGGACATCCTTGTATCGGCCGAACATCAGCCACAGGGAAAACAGCAGGCAGCAAATGTCTGCAAAAATGAACAGCCACCCAAACGAGCTGATGCATTCCGTGTATATTGCGCCCATGGAGGTCTGCAATAAATCCAGATTGACGATAACTGCTACGATGACGGCAAGCAAGATGGCCATCGCCGGGAAAAACAGTTTCTTTTCAACTTTTATTTTTTCATTCATCTCTTTTCTGCTCCGTTATACGTTCTTCTTAAATAATCAAAATCAGTGTAGCGAATAATGACATCTTCCCCTGATTCGTCCGTTATGCTGATAGTCTTGTTAATCCTATCAATCTTGTTACAAAAGTCTTCACAGTCCTCAGCAGCAACCGTCACTACTCCAAGTGGCCTATGCTCCACAAAAGTCTCTCCGACATGATGCTGGGTATAAAAACCAATACCCGGTATTTTACAGATTTCGTCAAATCCCTTGAACGCGCCAATCACACCGCCCTTATGAGTCCACAAAGAGTAGCCACAGGTGCATTTCTTATAGGCATGCTTCTGTGCCGGAGGCAGTTCCTCCAAGGAATGTTTCTTCCCTCTGGCATAGTCCGTAAGCCATTTTATCGGACTGAATCCGCAAAGCGCATAGTAAGAATAATCGGGAAGGTCTCCAGGCAAGCGATACCCCATTTCAATGATATAGAAATGGTCGTCTTCGTCAAGCATGAGCTGGACCCAAGCAATACCTTCCTTGCATCCAACCTTTTTAAGTACCTTCTCTATTTGAGGGTTGATTTCTTGCATCACGCGTTCTACATTATCTGTAATGGACGTGGTAAGCGAATACAAATTCTTCAACTGGCCCGGCTCCGCCTCCATCGCATTCAGGCAAATCTGGCGAATTTCACCATTAGCCAGGGCGTAATAGGTATACCATTCCTTGCCATGGAGCATACGTTCCACAACAATTTTAGGATTCTTCGAAAGCGACCTGGCATAGCGGTACGCATCCACGAGTTCTTGCTTGTTGTAACAATAGGTAATGCCTCGATTGCCGCTCATGTCAACAGGCTTTACAACAACAGGAAATTTGACCTTGTCCAGTTCTTCATCAGAAAGGTTATCTGAAAGAAAATAGTCGTCTGCTACCGGAGCACCAACTTCACGGCATAATTTTTTGAAATCGGCCTTATCCCTTGAAAAATGCCACGATTCCGGCGTACAATAACATTGCAAATGCAACCGTTCACATAGGGCCATGGTCATTTCAAGATTAAATTCACTGACGCCGCACATCACAGCGGTCACGCCCTCTTCTCGGCATTTCGATTCAAGGACATCCAAATCACCGGTATTAATCATCCAGTACTCATCCGAAATGAGCTTCGCCGTAGATTTTTCAGGAGGCAAATAGTCCGTTACGATAGTGTAAACTCCCTGCGACTTAGCATACTTGATAATTTCCTCACTCGCAAGGCTAGTTCCCAGCATCAAAAGCTTTTCCATAAAGTCTCCTATTCTATTTTCAAACAAATATATTCCATTTCTTCTTTCCCGTATCTCTGGTCAACAGGAATACATACAATATTATTTGCCAATTCGTACTCTATCGTATCGCTTTTAGCCCATTCCAGAACATTGGGCCAATACGTTGCAACAAATATACCTTGTTCAATCAGCTTTTTTTTGAGCTCTTTCCCGTTATTTGACCAATACGGATAAACAAGCGGACAAGCAAAAGAGTCCATCGAGGGAACATCCAGACGATTTGTTGATTTTAGAGCACTATGGAGATACTCAAAATTCCTGCGACGGGCCTGTCTTATGCCATCAAGGTCCACAGAATCAAAAATATGCCTAGAAATACTGCTCATCCGAGACAGAGGCGATTCTGCAATTTTCTTGCTATTCGCCTTGAAATCGGCATAGCCCTCAGAAGGCGCCATCTCTAGGCGCTTGAGTAAATGAGAGCATCGATCGTAAGAAAGGTCCACAGGCAAGGAATCAACAGAGCCCTGCAAGCTCGTGACGGCAATTCCTCCATCAGGCATTCCCATAAACTTGCGAGGGCTATAAAACTGATGTGCCGCCAAGGCCTCACAATATAAAGCCTGGGCATTATCTATAACGAGCTGTTCGCCATACGCTTTTACAAGATGCGACACATACGCATCTTTTATGCCATAATAATTCGTGTACAGCAGATACTCGCCGGCTTGCAAGTCAATGGAATCCGCAATCTCCAGGTTCTCGTCGATATGGTAAAATTTCCAGGGAATGCTAAGCCTTGTGAGCGGTTCCAACACGACATCGCAGGTAAAGTACGGGATCCACAGACGACGGACTTTCCCTAACCCTCCCAGGATATACTCCAGCGCATGGCGGCCGCTATTCAGATACACGGAATTTTCATGCAGCGAATTACCTCGCGCACCAGCGAACTCCCATTCAAAATAGCCTCCAATAGGTTTCATCGTCTTGCCCTATCTACTGCAACCGGATCGACAACCACGACGGGACATCGTTAAGCCACTTGTCCAACTCTTCCCGTGAGTCAAACTGCAAAAAAAGCGTCCCGAGAGAAGTGTTCGCGCCAGTAAAGGGAACAATCCTATCGCCGGGCTTTGCTATCAGGCCAATATCCCGTACATGATTCTTTTGAAATTCAGGATCAATATCTACCGAAACCAGAGTTCCCTCTTTAGACGAATGCAATATATAATTGCACCACACGCCGTCGTACACAGGAACTACGACATTGTCCAGCTCCATGCCGAGAGCTTTCTTTATTTCATTCCGGATAAGGCTCTGGCCCGTAGCCATATCCTGCAATTCCGCGATACGGTTTCCGCCCCCACGGGGACTGACCTCCATAATATAGGCCTTGCCATCAGAACAAACCCGGCTTTCCACATTGTAAATTCCAGATTTGACACCCAAAAGGGTAAAAAGGCGTTGCAACTGGTCCGTAAGATCATCTTGGAACTTTTGCTCCATCGAGGACGGCCAGATTTCAATCGCCGGAGTATAGGGGTTTGCGGCATTGGAATCAAACAATTGATCCGAATATGCAGGGTAGACAAGTTTCCCATCAACCGTAAAGATATCGGCACTCGATTGCGCCCCGACCTTATCAAGGAAATCCTCAATGACAATGTTCCCTGAAAGGGATGCCGCCAACGCGGTTTCTATTGCAGGCTTCAGGCCAGAGCGGTCCTCAACCTTTGTCACGCCCTTGCTCCCTGCAGAATCTACAGGTTTTACAATAACGGGCCAATTAAAGTAGTCCACATCGTTCAAGGCGTCTTCGATATGGTTGTAGCCCTTTGCCTTGGGACAATTGAAGCCATTCTCAGATAAAAACTGGCGGAATCTCGACTTGTCTTGCAATATGCAAGCCGCTTCATACGAGCACTGGAACGGCAAATTCATTTGCTCTGCGACATACGCCGCCGTTGTCACGCCGGGGTCCACCGCATGCGAAAGTATTCCGTCAATACGCAGTTTCCTCGCGGCGTTCAATACCGCATCTTTATCGATAATGCTTACGTCGCAATATTCATCGGAATATTTATGGGCGATGTTTCCGGGCAGGTAATCCGCTGTAATGACATACACGCCCATCTTGTGGGCCTCTTCAATTACCGGAATCAGGTACCGCAGCCCCCCGAGCAACATAAGCCTTTTTTGCGCCATAGTTATCCCGACTACTTTTTATTTCTGACTACATCGATAATTCTGTCAATGCTTTCATTGTCCAGCCCTGCAAACATCGGAAGGCAAAGCACCTGGTCTGCAAGCTTGTGTGCAACCGGCAGGTTCCTCGGATTCGCCGATTCCAGCCCCTTGTACGCACTGAACGTGCTAATAAGCGGATAAAAATAGCGTCGTCCAAAAATATTGTGCTCCTGCAGCTTGGCATACAGGGCATCACGACTCATGCCATATACCTTTTCATCGACAAATATCGGGAAATAGGCATAGTTATGACGGACTCCCTCGATGTCCTTGAGCATACGAACGCCGGGTACATCCCCAAAGGCGGCCCTGTAGCGCTCCGCCGTCGCCTTGCGCCTGGCGATGGCATCATCCACCTGTTTCAGGTTCAAGAGCCCATACGCAGCGCGAATCTCATCCATTTTACTGTTGATTCCGGGCGCAACAACGGTCGTCTCGCCAGCAAAGCCAAAGTTCTTCAAGTAGTCAATGCGTTTCTTGGTAGCCTCATCGTGGCATATCAGGGCACCGCCCTCTACAGTATTATACACCTTTGTCGCATGGAAACTGAGCGTACTCATATCACCCTGCTTAAGGATGGATTCTCCATTCACCTTAACGCCAAAGGCATGAGCGGCATCATATATAACTTTAAGCCCGTATATGTCGGCAATCTGCTGTATCCGGTCCGTATTGCAGGGAGTGCCATACACATGCACCGGCATAATAGCAGTCGTATGCGGGGTAATTGCAGCTTCAATCTTTTCAGGATCAATATTGCCCGTCTCTTCGTCCACATCCACAAATACGGGCTTCAGACCGTTCCACCAGATAGAATGCGTTGTCGCCACAAAACTATACGGTGTGGTAATGACTTCGCCCGTAATGCGCATCGCCTGCAACGCAGTGATGAGAGGGAGCGTTCCATTGGTAAACAAGCTCAGGTATTCAACGCCAAGGTACTCCGCCAGCGCCTTTTCGAGCTCCTTGTGGTAATGGCCATTATTGGTGAGCCATTTGCGGTCCCAGATGTCCTTGAGCATCGGGATAAAATCTTCCAGCGGCGGAAGGAGCGGGGAAGTTACGGTAATGGTGTTATTGGGCATAATAGGACCTTCAACGGCAGCTTATTTCTTTCTCAATTCCTTAACGGTATTTAAAATATAGTCAAAACTTTCAAGCCTAAACAATTTCGCGCCAAGCACATATATCAGTCCCCCGGCAATAACCAATACCGGCAAGAGCAACCAAGGGGACATTATTATCACTTTAGACAACGCATATATGCCGCCTCCCATTGCCACTGACAGCAAGAACGCAGGCAAAAAATCCCTCATTTGGTCAACAAAGCCATATCCGAGGAACTTTTTATTGGGGTAGGCATTCACAAAGGACCCTATCGGTGCAGTTATAGCGGCACTCATCGCAATGCCCTCTGGCGACCGGAACAACCAAATGGTCAGCAGGAGCACGGCAAGTCCATAGGTTTTCTTTATTATTTCCAATTTGAGAAAGACGTCGCTCCGTCCGACAGCATTAATCGCAGACAAATTCGTTGTGTGGATAGGCCAAAAGGCGTAGCTAAAACAACATATCTGAATAAAGGGCACAGCAGGGAGCCACTTCTCGCCCAAGACAACCAACACAAGGGGTTCCGCAACTGCGGCAAGCCCAGCCATCATCGGCAAGATCAAGAAGGCGCTGGTTTTTATAGAGCGGCGCACCAATTGCTTTAGGCGCTCTCTATCATCTTGTACCGTGGACAACGATGGCAAGAGGACCGACTGAATGGAAGAGTTAATATTGGAAATAATAATTCGGGGGAACTGGTCGCCGCGATTGTAATAGCCCAGATCGGTCGCAGAAAACAGCTTGCCGATAACCAGGTCTCGAATATTGCGATACCCCGTATCAAGGAGTGCCGACACGAGAAGTTTCCACCCGAAGGAGAACAGCTTGCGAAAACGTTCAAAGGAGAATACCAACGACGGGCGCCATTTAACCGTAAACCACATGATAGCGCACATCAAAAAAGAATTTAGAAGCTGCTGCCCCACCAGCGCCCATATTCCAAAACCCGCAAAAGCCAGAGCGACACCAAACAGGCCCGCCGGAATAATTGCCCCCACACTCCTATAGAACAACTTCTTAAACATCATGTTGCGTTCTATATAGGCAGCCTGCACAGAATTCAACGAACCCAGCAACAGAGTCAAACCAAGCACCCGAATGACAGGAATAATTATTTCACGTCCGTTGTAAAATTCGGCAATTACCGGGGCTGTAAAAAAGAGCAACCCATAAAAAAACAACGCTATAAGGATGCTCGCATAAAATACCGTAGAAAAGTCAACATTGTCCGCATTTTTCTTTTGCACCAGCGCCGTATTCAAGCCGCTCTGCACAAAGACATTGGCAAGGGCAATGAAAACCATCACCAGCGCCACCAACCCAAAATCATCTGGAGAAAGCAACCTGGCAAGGGCAATCGATACAACGAACTGCATCGCCTGGGAACCAAAGCGTTCCAAGAACTTCCAAACAAGTGATGCAAGAACAACGCTTTTTAGAGACATTTCACTTCTTTTTCAAAAAAGCGACAACAGCATTGAGCGTCATGCGAAGTTTCTTTTTAGCCGAAAGAGTCTTCCACAAATCCGGGTATTCTCTTCTGGCTTCACGCAGCCGGCCTTCCCACAGCCTTACTCCAAATGTCTGAACGTTAATCCAGCTGTCTATTTCTTTTTTGCAATTGTCCGGAGCCCATTCCCTAGCGCATTCATAGTAACGCAACACGTTTCTCTTGTTCTCCAGCATCTTCGCCTTGTTCAGCCCGATTCTTTTGGCCCACGAGCCCGGAACACCGAATCGGTAGACACTCATGACATCCGCGAACCTATACACCAAGCCGGCAATCTTAAACAACAAGTCCATTTTCACATCGCCCGGCGCAGGGGACTGGAGTATAAATTCGGGCCAGTCTAACAGCAACGGCCTGCGGCAAACAATGGAGCTTGTATGGTAGTCTTTTTCATAATCCTTCAAAGAAAAAACTTCATCTTTTTGAGGGAACATGATTTCTTCGCGACCATTTTCGTCGAGCCGTTTCATTATCGTGTTGTGAGTGCAAGCCGAAAAGTCCGGATGAGAATCCAGGAAATCCACCTGCTTCTGCAATTTTCCGCAATCGCACCAGTAATCGTCGCCTTCACAAAGTGCAATGTAATCACCCCTGCAATTGGCATCGATTACTTTTTTCAATAGGGCCCAATCCTTCGAATACAGGTTCTCTTCTTCGTAAATAGGCTTAACTATTTTGGGGTATTTCTGCTCGTATTCTCTTATGATTTTATCGGTTCCGTCCGTCGAAGCATCGTCATGCACAATTATTTCGAACGGGAACGTCGTTTTTTGCTCAAGAAAACTGTCCAGAGCCTGTGCTATATATGGCGCATGGTTATAGGTAATGCAGCGGATAGAAACATGGGGCGGATCTTCTGTCCGCCAGTTACGCATAATTTCTTCTTGGGTCATACCGGTCACTCCGCCATAGCCGCCAGCCACGCCTTCTTCAACGGCTTATCGCACGCCTGCTGCAAGCTGATTTCCCAATTGTCGTTCCCTTCAATAATCACAGGGCCGTTTTCCGATATGGCGACATCCCACCCTATGGCCCGGACATTGTAGAAAAACTTATGCGCCGTACATACAAGTTTCAAGGCTTCCGCATACATCGGCACCTCAAATTCCTTGAACACAATCTTTGTATCAGGATGGACATTCGTCTTAGTCCCGTACTTGGGCTTGTAGAAACCATATTCCTTCAAGTGGCCATCATCTTCTATGCCAATAGCAATGCCGCCTGCCGCCCAATTGTCAACATGTCCCGTTTGCGCGGTCCCAATCCTGAGCAGGCTCGTCAAGACACTCACATTGCCGTTCTTGTTTATTGTGGCAATTCTCAAGGTGTTAATGGCATTGGGATTTATCTGAGCCATTTTTTCGCACTGGACCATTTTCCTTTGCAAGATAAACTTGCCCTTCTGGATTTGCGGGAGCATTTCACGGAACTTCTGAAAATCGGGAACCCGCTTAACAAACGAGGCGCACTCGCCATCCACTTCCTTTACAAAATAGTCCTTCTCGTTTTCCAGGCTGGACAAATCAATGCAGTTCATCGAGGTATCGTAAAGCTTTCCGTTAAAGAATACCGCAAAAACCTCCGGGACGGGCATATTAAAGCTGCTCATGTACTTAAAGAAAAGGAACTTGTCCCTCAGCAAAACCACCTGCGAGTCAAGTTGTCCCACGCGGTTGGCAATGTTGCGCGATTCCATAAAAGAGCGGTAATCAATAAAATCCTGGTCCGAAGAGCCAACCACATCAAGGCCGTACAGCCGGTAAAAATCATTCAACTCTCTATACTTCCGCACCCAGGCGCGGTTCTCCTTGAGAATCGTCTTTCTGGGCTTCAGTTCTTTTTCCGGATAACACGATGGAGCATCGGCAATCGACTTCACTTTCCTAAGATTCAAGAAGACATTCTTTTTTTCTCGCAGAAAGCGGTAAAGCCCTTTGGCTAATTCCTTCGCTTGCATAAATTAACGTCCCTGGTATTTAACAATCTCTTGGTCTATAATTTTGCCACATTCAATAATCATGGAATCGCGAAGAACCTTTCCGATATTTTCAGTTACAAATTCTTCAATGAATGGCATAATCACTCTTGAATTTTCATAGGAAAAAGTCTTATAGAACAGCGACGGAGTATGGTCCACCGCATAATGCAAGACGTTTTCCACCACGTACGTGGGTTTTTCAATAGTCGTAGGGACACACGTTTCTATACCACCGTGACGGTCGCAGCTGACATCAATAATCATGGCCCCCTTTTTCATTTTCTTGAGGTCTTCCTTTGCAACAACATGGTCCTTTCGGTTGACATCCCACAAGATGCAGTTGACAATAACATCGTAATCGCCAATCTCGTCCCGCAAGAGCTGTTCCGTCTTCCGGTTGTATTGCATGACATGCGCGCCGAGCATGTTCAAAACCCGAACAGCCCCTCGCGCCGTGTTCCCGTTACCTATAACGGCAACCTTTAGGCCAAACGGCAACCGGCCATAGCATTGGAACGCATGAATAACCGCAGACTCGCCCGCCAACTCATTATTGAACCAGAATGTATGCCGGCCGTTGTCAAACATGTGCTCCCACGCATAACCGGTCAGCCCCGAAGAAATAATTTTGTCAGTTATGTCGCGATTCTGCGTCGCATGGATCCAGCCGAATATAATCTGGCCTGGGTGCAATTTTTCCAAATAATCCGCATCGCCAATTTTAGGGTCACAAATCACATCCTGTTCGAGGACCACCTCGTGGGGCACCACATTGCAGCCAACGCCCCTAAAGTCATCGTCTTCCAAGCCAAGAACCTTGCCAAACCCAGTTTCAATAAAAATTTGGTTCGGCTGCGACAATCTCTTAATATCGTCCGGGACAATAGCGCGACGATTTTCGTTCTCTTTGTGGCTAATCGGGAAACCTATCGTTTTCATTTTATCTCCTACGATATCTTTGACAAATCAATCAACTGACCAAAATACTTGTCCGTTTCCGGCAGAAGGTTTGCATCGAAACCGCTATCCGGATAGAACGTCATCTCTCCAAAATAAATTTTTCCATCACATTCAAACAAGTCAACCCTGACAAACGGAATATCCTTCGACAACCTGGCCGCCATTTCAAACATTTCGTCCATACAGGGCGGTTTGGGAATGGTAAAATCTGCCGGGGCGTTCTTCCCACGCACATTCAGCCGTTTCAGGTTCCAATCCTTGTCAAAAAAGTAGAACTTCGTATCGTTCAAATGGCGGTCCAAGCAAACCATGACACAATCAACATAGCCATTAAAACAGGAAAACTTGTAATCGACCAAGGCGCCGTTTCTGTCTTCTATGTATTGTTCCGCTATAATCCGAGGAGGAACGTTTTTATAGGGCCATTCCCTCCCAGAGTAGAAGTAATTCGTTTTCAGCGCGCCGGCAAGTTTTTCCCGGGCCTCGTCAATATTTAATTTCGACTTGTCTTTGCAAATGACGTAACTGCCAGAATCATGGGTGCATTTAAGGACAAACTGATTCGGCAGTTTTTCAAAATCAATATCGTCAAAGGATTTCCACACGCCTAGCGTGGCAATTATATGCTGGTCACCAATCAATTTTGCAATATACGGTTTAACGGCGCACTTATCCACCAATGTCGTATAAAGCGGATTGCGGTTATGCAATTTGAGCCATTGCAATTTCTCGTTAAACGTCTGCGGTTTTTTCAAATCAAAGGAATACCCCATCATCTTCTTAAACTTCAGCTTAAGAAAAACCGAATCAGGAATAATTCTCTTTATCCATTCTTTCATGGTCACAGTCTCTTTCTAATCCAGGCCCAAAATAGCCGATGTATACGGGTAAGTCTGGTTCCAGCCTAAATATATATAATGATAGAACCAGAAAGACAGAACATACAGAGACAAGCCCGCCAAAACAGTCTTTTTCCTATCCGAAAGACGAAGAACAATTGCATACATCGGAATCATAAGCCAATTGAACAGAACAATCAAGCGCCCCACGTAATCGCCGCCAAACATAAGAACCTGCGAGAGCGGGATAGATGCAACCGACACAAACACAAAGAAATTCAGCGTCAAGGAATTCCCACGGAACTTCTTGTAATTCAGGAATATAAACAGCCCCTGTAACAACGCAAAAACCATTTCCGTATTTGAAAAGCCCGTCACTTCCGAAGCGGCAAAATAATCCGAATAACGGGAAGCCTCTATGTTCAGAATCGGCGCAAACCGATCGACAAACCAACCGCCCCACGCCAAAAAGCCCAATATGACCATAGACACCACCGCATAAACTTTTAGCGAATGGATCTTTTTTAGCACAAGCACAATAACCATTATCGGGAAAATGATAATTGCGGAGTTATGAAAAGACATTGCAAGCAGGAACGCTATGCCCGCAAGCACCCTCTTGTTCTTGATCATAAGCGCCACGCAAAGGAGCGAAACAGAAACCGCCAAAGACTGCCGGAGAAGGTTTAACGCCGGCTGGAAGAACAAGAACAGATAAGCACCATACGCAAAACCCGCATACTTCCTAATATTCAAGACCTTTAATGCCGCAAGGACACAGGCCCCTTGAATAAGCGACAAGATAAAGTAAAAGAAATTGACGCTCGGGTAAATTTTACCCGCCAGCACATTCAAATAGATATAGCCCGGCTCAATCCAGCCGGTCCAAATATCATCTAGGTGGAACAGGTCCTGGCTATCCAAAACATCATAGAAAAGCAAATCCCCGTAGACAAGGCGGTCTGTTCCTATGGTGTCGTCACGAACACCGGCCAGGACTGCCGGCAACAACAATGCCAAAGATATCAGTATAAAAGTTAAGCGTTCGTTTTTTTTGAAACCGAACTCACAAAAAAAAGCCGAAATGACATAGGTTACAAAATAAATCATTGTATAACAGGCTTATCACCTAGTCATTTTTCTTATCAAGAACTTCGTTCCCTTTATTAGCCAGTTCTGCCTTTCCATGAACATGCAAGGGATTTCCTTGTACTTTACGGCGTTCGTCTCCAGCCATACATCTAGCAGGCGTTCGCTCACGAACCCAAATACACGGGAATCATTCTGACTATACTGCGAAATGTCCAAGCGGCGTTCCAGCTCGAACAAAATATCGAACAACCAGGAGCAATACGCGTCAAGGCATTTCCTTTTCATGATAAACATGTTGAAACGGTGCCCTATCGTGCGCTTCATGTAATCGTCGTACACGGGAATATATTCCGGATACTTTTCGGAAAGTATTTCCCTAGTCGTGTCCAGGTCAATTGCATGGTGAGCATGGGCGTACTGGGAGTAATTGGTTTCCACGAAATAGTCCCTCGGCTTAGGCAAAACCGCATCGCTTTCCGCCAGCAGAGGCTCCAATTCCTCCTGCTTCAATACCGACGCCCACTTGTCTCTTTTGGGCTTTACAGAAAAGTGCCTCCGGTAATGAGCGACACCAATACAATCGGCCTCAAGGTTTTTCCAAGCCCAGTAAAGGCCCGTGAGTTCGCAATAGTTTTTATTCTTTTCACTGATATTGTCGCCCGAGTCATCCCGAGTAAAACCCAGGTCCTGCTTGCCCGCCGCGCCCACATGGACCGGCACGTACATTTCCTCGGAGGGCATCCTATACGGTTTATGCGTTGTTACGACAATCTTTACATTCATTGCAGAAAATCCTTCTGAACTACTCCAAACATTCTTCTTTGCAATCTTTCCACCAATCCCCAAACGCGTCTTCGAGCGAATAGGTCAGCGGATAATCCCTTGCAAGTCTAGCTCCGTCGACATTTGTCGAAACCATGAGCTTTTTCACCCGGGCCGGGCATATACCCAAGCCAAGCCCACCCAACATTCCACAGGTCGTTGCCGCCGCCATCATGGGTTTCCGCGGAATATACGGAATATGGCGCTTCATACCCGTCGCCTTGAGCATGGTATTTGCAATCTGCTCAATGGTAAAAGAGGGGTAATAGCAACAATTGTACAACTGGTTCTTTTCAGCAGCATCGTTCTCTGCCATAGCCAGCATAACGCGAACTAAGTCTTTCACATAGATGCACGCCTTGATGGTATCCTTGCGTCCGGCATAGGCGAACTTGTGGCCTTTCAGAGCCCTGTAGAGGCGCGTCATGTTGCCATTTTCCGCAGTACCGAACACGATTCCCGGGCGGACAACAGAAAGCTTTCGCGACTCATCCCCGGCGGACCATTCCCGGTGAATCTTTTCGGCCACCAGTTTCGAAATCCCATAAGGCGTATTCGGCATGGGCAGAGTGTCTTCGGTTTTCAATTCCTCCGAGGCACCATATGGAGCAATGCTGCTTGTAAACACAATGCTGTTTATTCCGTGTTCCCGTGCAAAATTGCAAACGTTCTCGGCTCCGCGGATATTCGTTTCGAAATAAGCCTCATCCGGATGGCCCGGTGTGCGGTGTATTGCCGCAAAGTTGAAAATAAGCGTGCCAGAACCAAAGTCCCCTTTCATCGAGATTGGATTGCGGACATCCACCACCTGGGAAAGCTCCGTGCCCTCCGCAAGCAAGTCAGCAACGTACACCTTCGCATCCGGATACTTTTCCTTAAGCAGCCGCTGCATATGTGACCCAATAAAACCACAACCACCGAAAATAATGAAAGAGTTAAAAGTCATTTATCTCCAAGCTCCTTTTTTGCGCAAGCCAACGCTTCGGCAATAACATGATGCATATCAAAGTACTTGTACATCCCAAGACGGCCACCAAATATCACATCCCGTTCCTGATCCGCCAGCGCCTTGTACTTGGCATACAGGGCATTATTCCTATCGTCATTCAACGGGTAATAGGGCTCGTCCCCGCGCTTCCAGCTAACAGGGTATTCATGCGTTATAACCGTATGGTCCGTAGCAGTTCCACCCTGGCAGCCAAATTCAAAATGCTTATGTTCCACAATACGCGTATACGGGACTTCCGCTTCCGTATAATTCACTACCGCGTTCCCCTGATAGTTCTCTTCGGGGAGATCTTCGGTTTCAAACCGCAGGGAGCGGTATTCCAGTTCGCCATAACGGTATTCGTAGTATTCGTCAATCATTCCCGTGAACAGAATTTTTTTCGCTTCGGCAACCAGCGCAGCCCGGTGCTCAAAAAAATCCGTATTCAGGCGAACTTCTATCCCCGACAGCATCTTGTCTACAATCTGCGTATAGCCGCCAACGGGTATTCCCTGATACTTGTCGTTAAAGTAGTTGTTGTCGAATACCGCGCGCACAGGTAACCGTTTGATGATAAACGCAGGCAATTCCGAGCACTTGCGTCCCCACTGCTTTTCGGTATACCCCTTGATGAGCTTTTCGTAGATATCCTGGCCGACAAGCGACAAAGCCTGCTCTTCCAAATTCGCCGGTTCCCGGCCCGCCAACTTAGCGAGTTCCTCGGCACGCTGTTCATCTATCTTTGCCTTCGCCTCTGCCGGTGTTTTCACATTCCACATGTGGTTGAACGTGTTCATGTTGAACGGCAAATTGTACAGTTCATCCTTGTAGCGCGCTATCGGGCTATTGGTATAGCGATTGAACTCAGCGAACTGGTGAACGTAGTCCCACACTTCCTTGTTGCTGGTGTGGAAAATATGCGCCCCATACTTGTGGACGTTTATACCACCCACATTCTCGGTATACGCATTCCCCGCCACATGACCACGCCTATCTATCACGAGGATTTTTTTTCCTCGCTTATGCGCTTCATGTGCAAAGACTGCTCCGAAAAGGCCCGCACCCACAACAAGGTAGTCGAACATTCTTTACTCCGCTTTACCCTTACCGATGCTGGACACTTCGAAGCCAATCTTGCGGAGGGCGTCGGCATCCAGGATGTTGCGGCCATCGAACACGAAGGCAGGCTTGGCCATGCCCTTGTAGATACGCTTCCAGTCGAGTTCGGCAAAGCATTTCCATTCGGTGCAGACCACCACGGCATGTGCGCCCTCGGCAGCCTTGTACGGGTCTTCCTCGAACGTCACCTGGTCAATCACTTCCTTGAGGTCGCGCTTGGCATCGGGGATGGCCTTCGGGTCGGTCACGACCGGCTGTGCATGTTCGGCGAGCAAATCGCGGACCACGAGGTTCGCGGGACTCTCGCGAGTGTCGCCGGTGTTCGCCTTGAAGGCAAACCCGAACACGGCAATCTTCTTGCCCGCAATGGTGTTGAACATAGTCTCGAGCATGCGGTCCACCACGCGGTGGGTCTGCCACTCGTTGATTTTTACCACCGATTCCCAGTAGGCAGCGACTTCGGGCAGGCCGTAGTAACCGCACAGGTACACGAGGTTCAAAATGTCTTTCTTGAAGCAGCTGCCACCGAAACCGATGGAGGCCTTGAGGAACTTCGGGCCGATACGGCGGTCCTTGCCCATCACGTAGGCGACTTCGTCCACGTCGGCGCCGGTCTTTTCGCAAAGCGCGCTGATGGAGTTGATGGAGCTGATACGCTGCGCCAGGAAGGCGTTCGCAGTAAGCTTCGTGAGTTCGGAACTCCAGAGGTTCGTCGTGAGGATGCGGTCACGCGGCACCCAGTGGGCATACACGTCCACCAGCTTCTGGCAGGCGGCAAGGCCCGATTCCGTCTGGTGGCTGCCGATGAGCACGCGGTCCGGTTCAAACAGGTCGTTGATGGCGGTACCTTCGGCGAGGAACTCGGGGTTCGAAAGCACCTCGAAGTGCAAGCCCTTATCGTTAGAGTTCAAGATGCGTTCCATAGCGGCCGCGGTACGAACGGGAAGCGTCGACTTCTCGACGATAATCTTGCCCTCGTCGGCAATTTCCAGAATGTTGCGGGCCGTCTTTTCCCAATACTGCAGGTCGGAAGCCTTGCCGGCACCGTGACCGAATGTCTTGGTCGGGGTATTCACCGAAACGAAGATGATGTCCGCTTCCTTGATGGCGGCCGGAATGTCCGTGCTGAAGAACAGGTTGCGGCCACGGGCACGCTTCACCACGTCGTCGAGGCCGGGTTCAAAAATCGGGAGATTGTCGCTGTTCCAGGCATCGATACGGGCCTGGTTGATGTCGACTACGGTAACCTTCACGTCGGGGCACTTGTCGGCGATAACAGTCATAGTGGGGCCGCCGACATAGCCCGCGCCAATGCAAAGAATCTTGGTATTGTAGTTCATGATTTGTAAAAATAGCAATTAAAGAATAGCGGGAAAAATTCCATGTTCAAACGCCCGCTTTATGCCGATAAAAACGGGCAAAAATTACTGCACTAAAGAACAGTAAATGTTATCTATATCACATCTTTTAAACAGGGGGTCTCTGACGAGTGAAATTTACTTGAAATTCGCCGTCAGCGCTTCCGTTTCTCCGGGCAAAATCGTACGCGTAGGCTCCTTCACGCCATCGCTCCAGCCGGTAAA
>Ga0310696_10002010_pt1 | contig 28000 bp, 44 predicted proteins | sample AusTroGonzalo_MG_4_FD_203885 | JGI IMG/M metagenome (GOLD analysis project Ga0310696, IMG submission 203885) | Bovine rumen microbial communities from tropical cattle in Woodstock, Queensland, Australia - Gonzalo_02 (v2) (version 2) | ecosystem: Host-associated > Mammals > Digestive system >...
TAAGACTTGCCCCAAAGGAGGCAGAAGAGGAGTCCAGATCCTTGAACAAAGCCCCGGCCTTGGTCATGGAAGCATTGAAATCCACCATCTGCTTAGTGGCAACAGCAAGCCCGGCAACCACGGCAGCTCCACCGGCAACAAGCGAAGTCTTTACAACCCGGTCAACGGTTTTTCCCAGCTTTGAGACAGTGGCAATAGCTGAATTAAAATCCCTCTTGAGACCGGACGCAACCTTTTTACTGGATTTTTCCACACCGGCCAAAGGCCCGGATACCTGGTCAATAATCTTATAAACGGTTTCTATTGCATATTTAGTTGCCATGTTTCTTCATATTCCTTTGGATCTCACAGAGCCCTGGGATAAGAGGCTCATAAAAGAACCTGATCATCTGCAAGGTCAAATCCTGTGGCAGAATAGGCAGATGATAGTCCATATAGATCTGCCTGATCTGCACACAGACACCGGGAAAGCCCAGGACAACCTTTTCAGATCCCCTCTCGGCCACCCGGCTCCGAATTATAATAAAAAAGCCCCGACTACCCCCGCCAGGAAGAGATAATCCCGGATGTCAAGTTTTCCGAAATATCCAATATCCTTTCCGGTCATCGCAGACATAAGGGCCATTGTTTTCTTTGCAGAATCATCGCTGGTACCAATAAAGGCATTGCCTCTCGGTGCCTTGATGGTCAGCTTGTCACCGGCAAAGCCATCCGGAGAGAATTTGGACACTGTATATTCCAATTCCTCGCCCTTGACAACAAGCCGCTGCTGCTTCAATGCCTTGGTGAAACGCTTCTTAAGATCCTCAAAAGCTCCCACCAGCTCTTCCTTCATCTTTGAAACATCGGTCTCAAGCTCATTGGCATCACACCAATTCTCAAATTCCTGTTCCTCAAATGTCTTTTCTTCTTTGTTTTCCATGTTTTTTCTCCAGAATAAAAAGCCGGCCTTTTAAAGCCGGCTCCGTTTTGTCAACCTCAGCCCTGCTTCTCAATAACGCCCTGCAGCGTAATAGAAGCCGTGCCCTCTTTTTTAGATACCTTGATGGCCTCTGTAATCTGCATGGATCCGGAATAAACAACCCCGGAAACTGTAGTACAGGAAACATCCAGCATCTCCAGGCTGTTCTGCCGTTCCTGCAGGAACTCCAGATCTTCCCGGTCATCGTCAATCTGAATGTTCAGACCATCGATAAGACCGGTGCTCCTGGATTTAACCAGCCTGTTGGTACCATCGCCGTTTGGCTTAACCTCGTTGGTGAAACCAGGCAGCTGGATTCCAACATCATCCTCACCATCTGTGGCAAATCTGCGGCCATCTATGGTGATACTTTCAATAGGACCACTTGCAATCATGCTTTACCTCCCAGATAGAAACCGAAATAGATCTCAGATGAAGAGATCTCCACATTACCGGACAACTTGACAGGATAAACAACGTTAATCCGCTTTGGATTCTCGCTGTCAATCTCTACAGTCATATTTGCCTTGGTATACTTAGGCTCCTGGATAAGAGCTCTCAGGGCCAGAGTATCAGCAAGGTTCATAAGAGATGTGCGAACATCCTTTGGCTGGATAGTCTCGCTGTCAGTTGTAATAGTGCCGTCCTCGATAAGAGTAGCACCACGCATCCGGTCAGACTCCATGATCAGGCGAACATTGTAGACAATATTCATAAGCTTGATCATATCTACAACGTACCGCCTGGATGGGAAATTACCCTCAGAAACCGGATGATACATTGTGATAATATCGTTAAGCTCTGCCACGGATCCGTTCTTGATGTTTGTGGAAGCACCCTTGAGAACAGAATTGTTTCTTACAGAATATGCTTCCTGAACAGAATCATCTCCGCAGTGGAGGCCCAGCAGCTGGCCCTTATATCCTCTTGCCGGATGTTCATTTGCAACGGTCATAATATCGCTGATAAGCCCCTTTGCAGCAACAACAAACGGCAGCTCCCAGGAACCTACAGATGTTATAAGGAAGTTGATATAATCGCTCTTCCTGAGATCTGTAACGGCTGTTCTGGTAGCGTAATTGTCGGTACAGCCATGGGCAACCAGACAAGGCATCTTAACCAGCGTGCTCCATCTGTTCTCTCCATAAGCCTGATAGAGATTAAGTCTTGTAGCATCATCATAACCGAAACAGCTGAGGATGATGGTCTCCCATACTGTCCCAATCTTATTAAGAGCCGGCTCAACATCCGGATCTGTAGCTCCACTTGCCATATCAGTAACGGCAAATGTAAGACCGGCAACATTGCAGTCAACATGAATACTGATCAGATTTCCAACAGCTCCCTTGAACTTGGCAGTCAATGGAATTACACCATTGTCAACAGCTCCAGCTGTGACAGGCATATCAAGAACAGCATTGATAGCTGCAATCATTTTGTCCATAACATCAGCTGCAGTCTCTGCCTTTACGACAGTGAAACCGGCAGCAATGCCAGCTATATAAACGGTACCCTGGCCACCAGCTGTAGCTGTACCAGTAACCCCGATAGATCCCTCAGCTGCCACAGCTCCGGCTGCCTCAGCAACAGGATAGAATGTGACAGGGAAAGAGGGACCATCCCCGAAGGAAGGGAAAAGCTGTTTAGCAGCCAGATGGAGCGGGGATCCGTATCCATACTTTTCAGCTACTGCAGCTGCGTTTCCCTCTGCCTCGTACTTGTCCAGAGAATAAGTAACACCTGTGTTTCCCAGACCGATAACAGCGAGACGCTGTGGCAGACTCTGAGCTTTTCCGGCATTAAAATTCCTGTAGTGCACGTCTACACCGGTCACCCGGCTAACTGCAGACTTTGAAACACCCATTTAAAAACTCCTTTCTTAAATGTGAAAATAGACCTTGCCATCCGGATCACGGCAGACAAAATCATACAATTCATACTTGACACCGGAAGCCTGTGGCGAAAATTCATAGAATGAAACCTCAAGCTCAACTCGGCAGATTACAACCTGATAAGCACCATTGATAATTCCGGATGGAACCCCGGTGCTCAAGGCCCGGATCTTCCTATAACAGACCCCGGAACCTTTGACACTGGGGCGCAAACCCAGATAGGTGTACTGACCGGCAGAAATTATATTCCTGACAAGCCGGCCAACCTTCCATGCCTTGATCACAGCTGCATTATCGGTATCCGCATTCCCGGCATTCCCACAGCCATAGCAGTCCAGATAAAAGACCGCCGTTCTTTTATTGGCATCGACCTGGGAGCTGCCATTTGCATAATCAGACTGGATAAGCTGAACGTTGACAGCCGGGAACTTCTCAGAACCCCCGGCAACGTCAACAGGAAACTGCTTCTCCAGATAAACGGCAATATCATAGTCAGCGGCATCTGTAAGCCCCGCCTGATCTGCCAGGTTTTTCTGATTTGACAGCTCCAGATGAAGGATAGCAGCTATCTGATCCCGGATAAGCTCAACGGTATCAGGTGAACTAATCAGATCAGTAATAATCGGATTCTGGCTCATGCTGCATCCCCCATACAAAGAACAAGCCGGCAGACTCCCAGAGATCTGTCAGGCTCAACCCTGGAGACAAACAGGCTCCAGGTACACCCATGCAGATCCACATAAGAGGCCGCCCAGCCCTTCTGCGGCAAAATCATCTCATCATTGCCATCTCTCAGGCTCTTCATCCTGTATGCAAACACAACAGAACGGCCGGCCACAGCATTTCCCTCTGTGTCCAGCAGGTACCCGATGTCCCCCATAATCCCCTTGAGGGAATAGGAGTCATTCCCATGGGTCAATGTCAGGGGAGTTGCCCCGCCCACAACATCATCCTCTATGGTCATGGCAAGGTCAGATTCTGCCAGCATATTCAAATTCATTTCTTTTTGCCCTTTGCCGGTGCCTTCTTAGCTGCAGGTTTTGCCTTTTCAGGTGCCTTTGCCGGAGCTTTTGCCGGAGCTTTTTTAGCAGCCGGCTTAGCTTTTGGCTCTGGTTTTTTCTCAGGTTCAGGCTCTCCTACAGACTTAATCTTTCCGGCAGCAACAAGCTTTTTGAAAACAGCCTCGTCACCGAAAACACCAGGCGATATTTCATCGCCTGGCTTGTAGAAAATACCCGAACTCAGGAAGCTTGCACCCTTGGCAACCTCATATTTTCCAGCCATAGATCACTCCGTTATGGCTGTGTATCGATACAACCGAACCGGTCAATGGAAACAGGAATACAGATAGGTCTAACCTTGGTCTCTCCAACGTAAACATCACCCTTCTGGTCCCTGTAGACACGGTTATGGAACTCGATAGTACCGTCAATTCTTACAACGTCAGGCACAATCTCCTTGAAAGGAGAATCCATTCCGATTGTAGGAACACCACCATAAACCAGTCTGAAATCAAGATCCTCGATGTCAGCAAGCAGGATAACATTATCCTTGTCAACAAATGGGTATTTGTTAGAGGCATCATGGAAATTCTTGAAGCGGCCATTGTATACGAAACAGTCAATTCTGTAGGTACCTACCTCAACATATCCCATATACTTTCCGCCCTTGTCTACCAGACGTGGATTAAGAGCACCAAGTCCCAGACCGTCTTTTTTCAGTGCTGCCTGAACATCTGTATTCTTTATAAAATTGTTCCATGCGTCTGCACCGAAAATAGCTGTAGTAACATCTACAAGACCGTCATCTCTGATCTTGTCTGCCAGACTCTCAATATCTCCCAGCGGGTCATCACTACCACCGCCCCAGCCGTTTAAAACTGTCGGGAAATGGGTAGCTTTTGGCTGGAAATCAAGAATGTAAGCAGTATTACCTTTGTCATCAAGCAAACTAAGCTGGCCAGTCTGCAGAATCTGAGCTGCCTGGAGCTCAATAGCTCTCTTGATCATATCATACTGCTTAAGGAAAGCCTTTTTAAGAATAGCAACAAGTCTACCGAACCAGCTGCCAATCTCTGCAGCCAGAGCATTCTCACCAGGCTGTCTCTTCATAAGATCCCAGATATTTACAGGTCTTTCCAGACTATAGATAGGAGGCTTAATCTGCTTGCCGGTGAAAATATCATCAGCAACAGCGATTGCGCCGGTCTTATAATCCTTAAGAACAGGAGCTACATCCTCGTCTGTGCGCACGATGTCAATATCGACCATCTCGGCATCTGTGAAATCCTCTTCCTCTGTCTTAAAGAAGGAAGCAAGGAAACCCATCTTCTCAATTTTTGGAGCTGACTGAAACAGCTTTAACACTTTTTCAATAAAAACAGGCATTTTTTTCCTCCCCTTACTGGTTATCCTGCATTCCAAGCTCTTTAACAGGAATAGGAATAATTCCAACGCCCCGGATCAAGTCCAGCTCAGCAGCTGTAGGAGCAGCAGCATTAACAAGCAGCTTGCCGGCATTAACCTTTCCAGCGATAAGAACTCTTGTCGGGAAATCTGCAGAAGCATTCCCGCTGTTAGTAATATCTTCCATACAGATAGCAACAGGAACCTCTGTGTCTGAATCTGTAAGAACCTCAAACTTGCCGGTGTCTCTAAGCAGGAACTGGCCAGCCTTGCAGCTGTCGCCTGATCCAAGAGTAATAACACCAGTCTCAAACTCGTTGTTTCCCAGGCAGATACCGCCCAGATCGAAATTCTGAATAGTCATACCCATAGCAATCACTCCTTAATACCCAGGGTCTTGCAGAAAGCAGACATAACAGCATCGTCACTTCCCTGTGGCTCAGGTGTAGTAATAGGCTGCACTGTGTCATTTGCTCTTGCAGTTGCTAATTTGTGTTTCATTCCGGCCTCGAAATACTCAGCCTGGACCTCTTCATCTCCGAAAGTCTTGCCATCTCTAATGTTCTTAGCGGCAATCTCCATGGCAGATGAAGCCTCACCGGCCTTAAGGTGTGCGCATACTCTCTTGCGCTCCTTAGCCACGCCGGATTCCTCACCAGCGGCAAAAATCTGAGCATATTCTGCAGGATATTTTGCCTTGATTTCTTCCAAAGACATTTTTTCCTCCCTATTTTCTACCAAGCCGGTCTCCGGCATGGCTAAATTTTTATCATCCTTGATCTGGGCAAGAACGGCAGCAATGTTCTTGATCTCCACATCCGGCTTTGCCTTTGCCATAGCAGCCTCAAATGCCAGCCTTGCCTTGGCAATAAGAGCATTCTTATCCAGTTCTGCGGCATCCGATGTTGCCTTCCTGATCTCGTCAGCAAATCCGAAATCCACAATCTCCTGCCCCAGGAAATAAGTCTCCTCGTCCATCAAAGCCCGGATCTTCTCCACGCTCTTTCCGGAAACAGCAGCATAAGCCTGAGCAAGAAGAGCTGAAATCCGCTCAAGCCACTGGCCTTGCTTTGACATCTCCCTGTAGTCACCCTCCACATAGGTCCACGCATTGTGAATCATGTAGATTGAATTGTCCTCCACAATAATCCTGTTAGACGGATTGCCAATTTTGGCCGCCAGGGCCACATAGGAGGCCATAGACGCAGCCATGCCAAAGATATAGACAGTAACCTCATTCTCCCTGGCAAAGTCTCTTATAAGATTGAAAATTGCGACACCCTCAGAGACAGAACCGCCTGGAGAGTGGATAACAATCTCAACGCCCTCGCCGGCCGGAACATCTTCAAGCTCCCGCCGTATGGAATCGGCATTGATTCCGTAATACGGATAGATCACATCATCAATAAGAATTTGTTTCATAGGCTGATTATCCCCCCTGTCAACAAAAAAAACTATTAATCGGATTAAATTTTGGCATCGACCAGCCGCTGCCTGTATACATTAGGTGTATGCCTGGTCAAAAATCCGGCCAGAGACTCCCCATTCTGTTTGACTTTTCCATCAAGTTTTATGATGTTGCCGACATGGCTGTATCCAGGTGGAACCATGGTCACCAGGTCACCCTTTGATTGAATATTGATAACAGAGCTGAACCGGGTCTTGGTCTTTGCATCCGGCAGAAAAAACACCCTGGGACAGCCGAAAACATAGGTCACTGGCTGAAATTCATTCCGGAATAAAAAATCCTCATGGGCAAACAGGGCCAGGGCTGCTCCATGCGAATAACCCACAATCCGGGAAAACTCCAGCTTTTCAATCGTATGCCGGATTTTCTTCCATACATTTAAAAATCCAGCATGGACTAAAAATTTATGGTCCATGTCAGAATATGGAACAGCCGGGAATATCAGATTGTTTTTCCAGTCAGCTTTAGATTTTGAAGGCTGGAAATATAAAATGCCATCCTGGACTTTGTATTGTGTATCATCTCCAATAGTAGTCCAGGGGCCCTTATTGCAGTTATTGAAATATTCCAAAAGAATCATTTCCAGACTCCCAGCTCAAAATGCGGGTTGTCCCAGCCTTTTCCCCATGTCTGGCCATAACCCCCGGCACACCAGTCCAGGCCATTTTCCTCGCCGATCCGGCCCATCTCCTCCCAAACTTCCTGCGGAGCATCCCACCAGCACTTGCCATCCTTCATAGGACAAAGATCTATGGCATTACCCCCGATATGCCTGGAATTAAGAGTCTGGGTAACGGTCCGCTGGTTCTCTCTCTCGGTTATCTCCCAGAGGCCACAGGCCCTCCGCATGGCATTGACCACATCCAGGGGCTCCCTGCCCTGGGCATAATAAGCCTGCTGCACTTCCTTGGTCCTGTTGGTCTCCACAATACAGATCTCAAGCCCGGCCACCTTCATGGCCTCTATGGCCTGAGCTGCAGCAGCAGCCAAAGCCGGCTTCAAAGATGTAAGCTTCCTGTCAATTCCCATTCTCTGCCTCCCTCAAAGCCTTCCAGTAATTTTTAATGGAATCCACATCAATCTTGTATTCAGCAATTTTCTGGTAATACCAGAGCGGCATTGATACAATCTCGGTCTCTGGATCAAATGTCACAGGCTCTGGATCCGGGAAAACCGGCCAGGTCACATCCGGCACATCATGTATAACAACAACTTTCTCAACCGGCTTGCTACTTACGCAAGAGCTCATTGACAGCATTAAAACGCTTAACAGCATCAGGATTATTAAGCTTCTGCTTCTCATGCTCCCCCTCCTGGAAAATCTCTTCCTTAACCTTAGCTACAGTCTCTTTCCTGGCAGCTTCCTTCTTGATCTCCTCGTTGACCTTCTGCAACTCCTGCTCAGCGTGCTTCTTTGCCTTATGGTTAGTCCCCATGGAATAAGCCATGCTGAGAATAAGCCCGCCCAACACAACTATCACGATATAAAGCATCATCCCCTCCTATTTTGTGACAAGCTTATTGCCTTCCAGACCGCCGATCAGAATACCGACCATCAGAAAAACCGCCGAAAGGAAAACAGAGAACATCGAATCCAGATTGACCCCGGTTTTTTTGGTCATGTAGAAACCGGCACCCAGGAGCACCGCATAACTGATGGAACTGACAACATAACGCCCGATTTTCAATTCCTTATACTCACCAGGCGGCAGGAGCTTTGTGGATTTGATCATATTGATAACGTCCATTCCCAGGAATGAAGTCAGGATAGACACATAAAAAACAGAACAGGCCCCGCACACCTGGGGGCATAAAAGAATTGCTGCCAGCATAACACAAGAGGCAGCTATATATAAAAATGCTTTAACAACTTCCAATGTTCCCCTCCGTTATTAAAAATTTCCGTAATTTTTTTTAATTATTTGAACCAGACCGGCTTCTTGATGTTCTGAGTCTGCATCCATTCATTGAAAATTGACGAAAGGTACCAGTTGCCCTTGGACTCCACAAAGTATTTCTGGGCAATCTCCATGATGTCAGAATGATCCTCCGGATGAATATGGATCATATCCATGAGCTGGAGCCTCAGCTGATCCTGCTTAAGCTCTGCCAGCTGATTTTTAATGCTCTCCAATTCCTTTAAAATAAGGGAAATGGTTCCTTTTTTATCATCATGCCGTTTAATCATGTACTGCAGAAAGCCAAATAACCCAGCAGAACCGGTAACTGCAACAGCCAGCTGGTACCAACTCATTTTCATTCCTCTTCATCCGGCTCTTGGTCATCTGTATACGCCGGCTCTCCTGATGAAGTCTCCAAAACAGACGGCGTAAAGCCCATCTGCTCCATAACATCCCGCTCACGTTTCTGACGCTGCATAACAGCCAGGAAACTCATTCCAGATATTTTCCTTGCCTGGATGTCCCAGGTGGAAATTCCCAGGTCTATGGCCTCTTTGGCAGCCTTGACATCCTGTAGCATATTCACAGACGGCCGAGAAATACCGCTCCAGGCGCAATTAAGCCAGGCATCCTTTTTTCTCCAGGCCTTTGGATCTATCAGGGCAAAGATGAAGCCCGGCAGCTGGAGCTGGCCGGTCAGAACAGCCTGGATAACAAACTCCCTGTAGATCAGCTGGCAGAAATCCTTGGCATTCTTGTAGGTTCTGTATTTAAGGTAAATATCAAACTCATTGTTTGCCTGTCTGGAGGCAGAAAAGCTTGATGTGAACTTCATAACGCCGATTTCAGGCGGGATCTCCAGAACCCAGCAGAATACATCAAGGATGGCCTCCTCAAAGGCCTTGTAATTGACATTAGGACGGTTGGTGTTGAATGAAACAGGCTCCTCGCCCGGGGCCAGATCATCCAGGATTGTTCCAGGAACCATTCCGGCAACATTAGGAGGCTTTGGAGCATCCACAATACCGTTGACCGGTGGAGGCGGAGTGCCGGCCGGAACTGTAAAGGCAGCTGTGGGCCTTGAGCCCAGAGGAGAGGAAGATGGCCGCTTAATGAACATCGGCAGCATGGCATTTACAACAGCTGCCCGCTGCTCTGCGTCCCTGTAACGGTCCACATCCTTAAGCATATAGAGCATACAGGCCAGGATTGGAACAGATCTGACATCATCGATAATGCGCTCAGTGCCATAGACCATCTTGGCCTGGATACGGCCGGACTGCGGGCCATAGACAGGTACCCGGTAGCTCTGCAGCTCACCATTTATAATACGCTGCACATGATAAGCAACGTGCCGGCCGGTCATGTCCATCTCTACACCATGCTTGATGATATATCCCTCCGGTGGTGTGTACTCCATCGGGGTCTTTATATGGTTTCCGTTGATCCATTCCCAGCATGGAAGGTTGGTCACCGGGTTGATCCTGGAAATAACAATGCCATCGCCACAGAGCAGAGCCTCCATGCGCACCTGAGCCTGAAACTCACCAAAGGTCTGCTGCTTTTTGTAGTCAAAGACCTCGTGATCATCTCCGTAAAGATTGAAATTTGTGGTCAACATCTCGCCGATTTCTGTGGCCAGCTTTGTCCGCTCCACATCGTCCATATCCGGCCAGATGATATTGGCCAAAGGTGTGGCATCCGGAACAATTCCGGTGAAAATCTCGTTACGGATAATGCGCCGGATTATACCTATTGCATAAGGATTTTCCTTAAAAAGCTGCAGGGAACGCTCCCTTAATGTCCAGTAATCGACAAAATCATAGAGCTTTGTGGGCCCGAATGATCCAGGATACTTGTCACCGTTGAAAACTTCCTGGAAAACATCCTTAACATAATAATCGTAGAACTGCTTCTCGTTCTCAACTTTGACTGTAGGAATATCTTTCACCATAACGGCACCACCTGTGGGGCTCTGGGACTTATGCCCAGACGTGATTCAAGGGTTGCGATCTGGCCCAGCAGGTCGTTACGCATCGCCCGCAGCTGCTCCAGGTCAGACCTTTTCACGGTCTGCCGGGTCTGCCCGGTATCGATTGTGTACTCCTGGACTCCATTGCCCAGGGCAAAAATAGCTTTCTCAACCTGCACCAGCAAAACCTTGGCATTCTGCAGCTCGTCTCTCCAGAAAGCTGCAGATGATTGTATTTCAGATCCGCTTTGTATCAACATGATTAAATTTTGGAGCAGGAAAAGAAAAAAAACTATTAATCAGAAAAAAAAAGCGGGGTGCTCGGCATAACACCCCGCAGAGGAGAAATTTATGAAAACAATAACGAATTTTTAATCAAGCCCGGCCAGGCATAGCTGCCAGGACCGCCTCGGTAGACATATCACCGATAAGCCAGTCCTCGATCTTGTCACGAAGGCCAGCTGCAAGCCACGATGAAAGCCTGGAAATGATCCGTAAAGAAGCCTCATTCTCCTTTTCCAGCTCCTCTCCAAGCTCCTGGAGAGAGGAACAGCCGTAGATCCTGAGCATCAGCTGGTCACCGGTTGTAATGTCGGCAGCTGTCATCTGCTGGAATTTGTCAATAAATTCCTGCCTGGAAGCCATTTCCTGGATAACAGCCTTAACCTTGATAGCTGCAGCTCTCTGTCTCTCCCGCTCTTCCTGTCTTGCCATCGCTCTGAGAATGCCAGGTGCCATAATTCCGATGGCCCGCTCCATGTATGCCTTATCTTCTAAAAATCTCTTTTCATTCATCATCTTAAAACCCCTTGCAAAGAAAAACTATTAATCGGCAGGGCAAAATGCCCCGCCGAAAATTTCAGTCATCCAGATCGTCCAGATCCGGATCCTCTCCAGTCACCAGAGCCTCAAGCTTCTGGCCCATGCCGAACAGGTCATAACCGACCTGCCAGATGGTCTCGCCCAGAATGTCCAGCTGAGACTGCTGATCCACAGCCATGAAGATGTCACCCATCGCCTTAAGCTTCTTGTAAACACCAACCACAACCTCTTCTGTTCTTGCGCCCAAAACCTCTTTCTTTTCAGACATTTCCTTTTCCTTGCTCATTTTTTTCTCCTTGCAAAGTTTTCTTCCCCGGCTTACAGCCAGGAAGCAGCCCCAGCTCCTTAAGGAGCTCCCACAAACTCCTGGGCAGCACCGCCTCAAAAGCCCGATGATTGCGCACCTCATACGGTTCTATTGTGCTGGTGATGTCCTTCCGGTCAGGAATGCAATCCCACCGGAGCCAGTACCGCTCTTTCTGAAAAAGTGATTTTGGGAAAAGATCTGCAAGTGGATAGGCATAGATAGCGGCTTTCCCGGCCTGCCACTCTTTAACCACCACCTGATTGTAGCGGTCTGCAGCCTCCTGCATGGTCATCAGTTTGTCAAACATGATGTACCTCCTCTATGATGGATATGTCCGGGCATAAAAAAACCGGACTGCTGACGCTCCCATAGAGAGGAGCTGGGGCCTCACGGCTACCCAACAGTCCGGATTAATTTTCAACTTTAACTATGCCCGGCCGGGCATAAAAAAAGCCGCCAATAACGGTGCGGTTCTACTCCCGCTCTATGATTACGTCAGGTTCAATATAAACCATCTTGCAGTTTTTTGTCAATGCAAATTTATAAAAAATTGTGCAAATTTATATTTTTATCTCGGATAAAATGACTGAAAATTTAACTTTTTAGACGAAATTTATACATTTTTTAGACGAAAGTCAGCGTTAAAAACGTTGCGTTAAACACACAAAGCCTCATAAATACAGGGCTTGCGGGCAATGTCTAAATGCGTTAAAAATGTGTTGAATTAGTTAGATCTCAGCAATCAATTATTCTGGCCCTTCTTTTGATCATCTTTTGCCACAAACAAAAAATAATTATTTAAAGTCTCAGCATAATGATTGATTTTTATTTCAATAAGTTTCTTTGTAGCTGCAAAATAAGCTTCTTTATATTCCTCTGACCATTCAGCTGCTATTTTTACAACAGACATCATATCCTCAGACGAAACTTTTAACTGATTGATATAAGATCTTCCAAACTTTTCATCAAAATCAGAAATAAAATCCCTTGCACACTTAGCAACAACATTTAACTCTTTTCTACCACAAAGACCATCAGCACCAGCAAACCACCAAACAGCCTTAATAAGACTTAAAGGTTTTTCAAGGGCTTTATAATCTATTGCTTTTCCTGATTTTTGATAAAGCTGTCTCAAATATTCCTGGGGATTAGGTATCAGCTGGCCATCGGAATATAATTCCTGTATTCCACGCAATAAAAATTCTCTAAAATCCTGTCTCCAATGGCAATAAGCATAAAAAGCTTCTTTCTTTTCTGTAAAATTGAAACGCAGAATGTCTACATCTCGCTCTGTCCGTTTGCCATCACTACCTACATAGATTAAATGATAAGAACCAAATGATACATCTTTTGTGTCACCCACAACACACCCCCTGCTGGATATGTCTAAAAAGACTAAAAACCGGGCTGCACTACAAACCATCCGAACAGTAGCACAGGGCATCAGCTATTACCCTACAGCCCGGTCATTACATTTTCCCACAGGTTTCCTAAAAAAGCAATGAAAATTTTAACTTGCGGGTAATTTGCGGGTAACTTGCAGAAAAAGAGCCAGACTGCACATCCACCCCCAAAGAAGCCAAAGGGCACGGGTCCTCACGGCTGCCCGACAGTCTGGCAGCCTCATTGTGGAACAGAACGATTGAAAATTCTATTAATCAGAAAAATTCATTTCAATCCCATATATTCCAATGTCGGCTCGTGCCATTTTTTATCTCCCCATTTTTGATAACAAGGCTTCCGCAGTAATCAAAACTCTCAAATATTTGATACTTAATTCCATCAGAAACAAGACAGTCCTTCGACACAACCCCGCCCCCCCCGTAATCACACACTTGTCCATTTCCCTGGGCAAGCCATTTAGCCAACTCGTGCATCATTGCCAAATGTTCACCCTTTTTTGCAAATATAACTTTTCCACACATTTTCTGGATTTCTTTTTCCTGTATTTCCGCAACTGTCATTCAACAACCTCCACATGATCAGCAATGATATGATCTTCGTCCCAGCTTCCCACAACACGGACCTTCATCCCTTTAACAATTTTATTTCTACAAAATTCTGCTAAAAATTCACCCTTTATCACTACATTGATCATCTGTTCCTTTTTGTCGTGCAGCTTGTTCTGCACCCAGAACATGGATCCATGCTGTTCCCAATCCACATCTGCCTTGCCGGTTATAACAATACTATTCAGATCTGTCATACATCATCTCCCATCTTTTCAGTACCACCATAAGTTTGCACAAAGCAAACGCACAGGCACTTGAACGGTGCTGGACAAGGTCCAACATCTTCTCTGGTGTAAATTCACGCTGCATCTTTTCATCGCCCAGAAGATAACCCCGCATAAAATCAACAGCATCAAAAAAAGCTCCGTCCATCTGTGTGGTATCATCATCAAGTCGCCTCTTTGCTATCCATCCGGCACCCAGGGCTTCCTCCACATTTCTGAAAGGCCCCTGCTCAGCTGCAATCTTCTTAATCACCCTGGAAACACCCAAAAGAGCTTTGCCCTTTTCCTTCTCCAGCTCACGGATCTCCACAACGGTCATTTTTTCCTCGCCTTTTTCAGGGCCTCCGCAATCTCGCCGGAAAGGTCAGAATAATAAGCTAAAAGCCGGCTGCTGTAGTTTGTTTCTGGGGTCCCCTCAGCTGCCATCCGGCAGAATCCCTCAAGCATCAGCTCAAAATCATCCAATTTGTCCTCTAAATCCTCTGGCATAATACGCTCCTTTTTATCTTTTTGTTGCAGTCAGGGCATCAATCCATCCGGCTTGATACGCTTCCCACCGGGCCTTATCCAGGCACTCTCGGCATGGCATCTTGCATTCAAACAATTCACGCAGCTCTTTTTCATCAAGCTCCTGCTGCCATTTTGCCCGCCTTTCCGGTGTGGCCAGCTCCTCCCCGCATTCCTGCTCATACTTTTTCAGATATTTGTTATATTCCCACAGTGGGACATCCCACTTGATACACCATTCCTCTTTTGTCAGAACCTGGATGTCAAAAAGCCTCTGGTTCTGGTAAACAGGCGGGCCGCTCTCGCTCTGGGGCTCCGGCTCAGGCTTGTTCCTGTTCCTGTATTCTTTCTGCTTGTTAAGGAAACAGATCACCCCGCCCCTGGTTATTTTCCAACGTTTTGCGCATATATCAAAATTCCAGTCCACAGACCGGGCAAAGGCCAGACGCTCTCTTATAACAGAATCAGGCAGATGTGGCTTTGCCATCCGGCACCTCCGGGAAAGGAAGGACATCAGCCCAGGCCAACACGGCATATTCACTCATTCCGCAACGGTTTGTATCCAGATCCCAGAAATGGCCCCGGCCTTTTTCATTGGTAAAATAAGCGCAGCATACAATCTTGTTATGCCTTACATTTTTATCTTTTTTTACAGCCACCATATAGAAGCCCTCTTTTTTAGGCACACAATTTTCATTTTTCAGCTGAGGCCCTTCATCCCAATATTCCGGAACATCCAAAAAATGCCATACATCTTTTTTGCTCATCTGTTATATCTCCTTATTCCCACGTTCCATTTGTCTGCATAATGGGCAACCGTTGACCTGGGCATACAGAAAAATTTAGCTGTCTGAATTATGGTGTGATCCCTCAGATATTCAATTATTTTCTTCTCTCGCTCTGGCAGCTCAACTTCTGCCCGGCTCCGATCCTCGCCCAGGACAATCCGGCCGTCAATAATATCATCCACAATACAGTCCAGGGCTTCCTGCAGCTTTGCCGGATCCTTATATTTTTCTGCAATCGCTTTTAAATCTCTCACCTGCTCCCCCTCGGTGGATCGCTATAGAAAATTCCCTGCCTTGCATACATCCAGAACGATGGCCAGTCAAGCCGGCCGACACCCAGCTCATAACGGCAGATGTCATCAGCAAATATCTCAAGAGCTGCCAAATTGTAGACGTATGTATCGAAGGCATGGTTAGGAAATCCCGGCTTTGCTTTCCAGTAAGTCCGCAAAAATTTATTGGTCTTTTTTTCGTATTCATCAACTTTGTTCTCTGCCTCGAACATCCGGAAATAATCGTCACGGAAATCATCCGGGAAATTAGGATACCATTCCGGTTGTTTCTGGCCAGAATCCCATTGCATATTATTTAGAAACCTGGAAATCCGATCTTTCAAGGCGGTAGTATTCACATGGTAGGCCAGAGGCAACCCAATACGCTCCAGCGTGGACTTGTCAAACACCTTGTAGATGGCACCATCCTTCAAGAAATCAGCACCTTTACAAGCATAGACACCGTTAGAAAACCGGGCGCAGAACGCATAGACCCAATTAGTGAAATGGCCGGAGTCTACCAATGTCATTGCTACTCTGTACTCTTTTTTATCTGTTCCAATAAAAACTTTCTGGACAAGATAATCATTAAGCTTGTCCCAAGGGCCATTAAAATCCTCTACATCTCCCTCGATAGAGAAAAAGTCCAGGGTATAGTGGGCCCCGCCGGCACAATAACCTTTGACATCCACAAACAAATTATATTTCTGAACGTCCACAGAAGCGAAGGCGATAAGAACCGGAGATCCGGTGTCTCTGGCTGCAATATCATTTGGAACGGTACCACGCACAAAACCGTAGACACGGTGCAGCATAGCTTTCTCATACCGAATGGACTCTCCGCTCTCTTTGAACGGCAGACCCTGCTTAAGGTTCCTGAAAGTCCGGTAGAGCTCTTTATCACGCAGCCGGTTGAGCTTCAAATCCCAACACTTGGACCACTGGATAACAGCATCCTCCCAGCTCCACATACCAGGCGGGTTATACAGCGGGCTGATATGATAGCTCTCAACACCAGGCTCCACTGCCTCAGATGTTGGCCGCCACTCGCCCGATTGCATTATCATGGACTTGTCATAGTTTTTCATAATTTTCCCGCAATGCGGGCATTTATAGCCGACAGAGGAAATATCAGGGTCAAATGTACCTGGTTTTAACTCCCACACTATCCCGCCGATCTGGTGTGAATGGCTTTCATCCCACACGGCCCATTCAAGTGGCTGCATGAAACCACAGTGTTTGCAGGGCACATAATAACGCTGCTGATCACCCTGTAAATATAATTTCCAGATTTTTGATGTCTGTTCTATCAAAGGTGTAGAAGCAAAAAACAGTTTTCTTTTGTTAGCAAAGGCATCTGTTCTTGAAAGAATAAGATCTGTGACAGATCCTTCCTTCTGGAGACTGTCAGGCATTGCGTCCAGCTCGTCCACCAGGGCCACCTGGTAGCTCATGGACCTGAACCTATTTGCCGACCGGCCGCCGACACAATGCAAGAACCCACCCGGATACTCTTTCCGGAGCAGCGTATCACCAGTGGACCTTGCGCCGGATGACTTCTTATTCTGGGAATAGATCAAATGCCTGGCACCGGCATTATCTATCATGCGCTCTATCTTTGTGGCCACGGCTGTTTTAGCCATGGTCTCATCCGCATTCACATAGAGCTGCGAAGTAGGACAGGCCATCATAAAATAGAGCATCACAGTCTCCAGGACTGCAGTGGTACCGCCCAGCTGGTTCCCTTTACACAAATAAACCTTGCGCACCGGATTTTCCGGGGAAAAGCAGTCCACAATTTTTCTGAAATACGGAAAAAAATCATAAGAGAACCGGCCTGGAAAAGGTGTAAGCTCTTTGTCCAAGTACCTTACTCGTTCTGCGAAGACAGACGGCAACTCGTAATTTTTATTACTTGTGATCTTTGAAAATTGCTCTGTCAGATACTGGAGATCTTCCTGGGTAATCTCAGCTACCGTTACCATCCCTCAACTCCTCCAGCTGGCTCTGGATCTGCTCAAGAGCATCAGCTGCATTGCCGGCTGCGCTCTCGGCCCTAAGCCCTGCAAATTCATGTAAAATACTATCCTTGGCACCGGTGATACACCTGGATAAATTATCCCGCAGCATCGAAACGATACCGGCCTTAGCGGCCGAAGAGTCCGAAAGGACAAGAGAGATGATCTGGTCCACAACAGATTCCGGCATATCCAGGAGCTGGTTCATCAGCTGATCAATAAAAACAAAAACTTTTGCTGTGACAAATTCTTTTTTTATGAAATCCTGCCGTCTGCAACGGAGGCCAAATTCCTTTTCATCTGACAAAGTAATATCTTTGAGCATTTTTATATAACGCTCTGCATTGTCCACGTTGCCGAACTTGGCCAGCATCTCGCCCAGGGTCATTCTTTTCAGCTGCTCCGGAAGGATAACACCAGGCCTCGGCACAGCACCGGCCGGCCGGGCAACTTTTGGAGCTGGAGCCGGAGCCTGAGCTGGTGCCTGGCCAGGATCCTGATCAGGCTGAGCTTCCTGGATGACGGCCGGAGCATCAGGAGCCGGAAGCCCGGCAACTGCAGCTGCCATCTGATCAGAAAAAGCTCCGGTTTTTCTATCCAGATATGCCTTGTTAATCACATTGTCTGTATCAAGCTTGCCGGCAGAATTGACAACCAGGGCATTCTTGGCCGCACGGACCTTTTTAGAGATGGCCATTTTAGAGACACCGCACATTCTGGCAAATTCAGCCTGGGTAACTTCCATAATCCCAATAATAACGTTTACAGAGAATGTAAACTATTAACTGGAAAAAATAGTAAACAAGGCTCAAACCCAGTCCCACAAGGCAAAAGACGGAGGTCCGCCGAATTAATTGCATGGGGTATACCGGGCTCACAGTACCTTTATTGATGAAAAACACCCCCGGTGCGGGCTCATTTTTGGAGCCAGGAATAAACCCTTGATGGCAGCTGGAAGATACCCCCGGTAAAACTTTTGGTAAGAAGTAAGACTTTTTTTAGTGTTTTGTAAAAGTGTTCTTAGTCAAAAAAAAATTTGAAAGTGAAGATTTTCAAAAATTTTCACAACCCCTCAAAATTTTTTTTTATCTATAAAGACTTTTGTAAACACCCCATAAAAGTTTTACTTCTTACCAGTGGATAAATTTTATAAATCTTTGTTTTATATATATTTCTTTGAAAATAGGTAAAAGTTTCCATTCTTAAAAAAAAGGTCATTTAAAAAAATTTTTAAAAAAATGGGTTTTCAGAATTGAAACTTTTCACAACTTTTTCACAGGTCAATTTTTTTTAAATGTGTCAAAATGTCTCAAAAAACAGGGGTATTTTTTTGGGTCAAATGGGTGTTTTCTTGGGTCAAACCCCCGTTTTTTAAAAAAAATACCCCGATTTTGACCTGTTTTCAGTCAAGATTTTCCTATTTTTTTTAAAACTTTTGCTGCTTGAAATGAAAGTTTTTCAACTTACCTTTAAAAAATCTATCCTTTCCAGAAATAAAAAAGCCGGTTTTTCCACTGAAAACCGGCAAAAAGCGCAACGAATTTTGGAACCAGAACGGTTATTTGAAGAAGTTATTGACGGAATCAACAGCCGGATTGACGGCAATGGATAGATCCTGGAGAGTAGATTTGGTGTAATAGTCGGTCATCTCTGGTGACGAATGGCCGGCCAGCATCTGCACCAGCTCCTTGGGAAGATCCCGCCGGAGCCTGGTGACCCAGGTGTAACGCAGCGAATGAGGCACCAGCTTCCTGCATCCGGGCACAATGCCGGCAGTATCCAGGGCCCGCTTGAAAGCCCGCTCAGCGTATTCCTGCCGGATCGGACGGCCATTATAAGTAAATAGAAGATCCTCTCCTTTCAGATCTCTCTTTTTAATATATCTTGATAAAAGATGAACGAACCGGGCCGGCACCACGCTGATCCGGGCCTTGAGATTGTCTGAGCTGCCACCTTTGTTATAAGGAAGCCTCTCCCCGGTCCTGGACATGAATCCATCTATCACAATCTTCTGGCTGTTCTTGAACTGACAGGCACGGAAAGCCCTGGCCTCTCCCAGGCGCAGCCCACCGGTCAGACATAACGCAAATAAATAGAAAAAAGTCTTATTCTCAAAATTGCCGATCTTGAAAAGTTTCTTTATCTCCTCGGAGGTAAAGACATCAGCTTTTTTCGAATTGCGCACGAACCGGTGGAAGGCCGGCATTGTGACATTGCAGCCCTGGAAGATACCCTCTGAGAAGATCTCGGAAAGAACAGCCAGGTATCTGTTTTTCCAGCTGGCCGACCGGCCATCCTGGAAGAGAAAATCCATAACGTCCTTGACGGCCAGCTCATGCAGCGAATAATCACCCCACCGGTCTATGATCATCTCGGTGTAGGTCCTGTATCCGTTCATGGTGATCTCTTTTGTGGTCTGCCCCATCATCCTTCTCCTGGCCACATGGTCAGAGCGCATCAGGAACATTTCTGCCGCAACGTCCCTGATCAGGAAACCACGCTGGGCCAGAGGCAGGAGCTTATTGACATAATCCCACGCCTCTGCCATGGTCTTGCAGCCTTTGCAGGCCTTCTGGATCTGTCTGCCGTTCTCCAGATACCAGTAGTACCAATAGTGCCGGATCTTGCCTCCGGTGACGATTGTCTTTTTGAAAACATTGTAATCCATAAATTTCGCCCTATTTATAAACTATTTATAAAAGTGAAATAAGACGCTGGATATTGCTTGAAACAGTTGGCTGGATATTTTCAGGCTCTGCAAGGATTTACAGAGCCTTTTTCTATTCGGAATGGTGAGACTCGAACTCACGATACCCTGGTCCCAAAGCAAAACACACCATTCCGAGGGCTTCTTTTTCACTCCTATAATATAGAAGATATTCGTTATAATTCTTTATCACTCTTTGCGCTTATTTATAAAAGTATTTATAAAGATGTAAGCGCATCGTTTTTGATAAGCTCCAACATTCGCCTGATTAAATCCAGCTTTTCAGCCGGGATCTCTTCTATTATTAAAAGAAGAGATTCATACTTTTTAAACCGGACCAGGAACTCCTCCAGCTCATTGTCCTTTTCTCCGGTAACCAAATAGGTCAATGTGGTATCTAATGCCTTAGCGATCTTCAGGCCATCATCAACCTTTGGATATGTCCCCCTCCGTTTCTGTGAAGAAGCGGTGCTCCTGGCAATACCTGTCTCCAAATACAGCCACTCAAAATTGTTCCCGGAACCATAGACCATTGCTTTAACACGGTTCCAAAATTCATTTGCGTTACTCATATTTGTAATATTGCATAAAAATTTATGCAAATGCAATATTAAATCTTGACAAAAATTATTCATTTGCGTATATTTTGATATATGAAAAATACGCAAATGCAACCAAAACCAAAAGAGAGGCTCTCAATCAGCGTGCCATTGACCATGGCCGAGAGAGAGGAATTTAAGGACTTTATCGAAAGAAAAGGCCTTAATATGGGCGGGTTCTTAAGGAATATGATCCTGGAACTCTTGCAAAAAGAGGAGGCCAATGGTTTATCTCGTTTATCCAGAACTTAAGATCAAGACCAAAATCAAGGAGATGATGATCTTCAACTATTATCATCCTTTGAGAATTGCCCGCTGCAATGCCAAACCGGTATATGTGGACGGCATAAGGTACGAGTCCCTGTTTATCGCAGGAGTAGAAGCTGGAATCAGCACCATTTCACTCTGGAAAGCGATAAAGCAATCAAAAGGAGCCCCTGTCTTAGTCAAGGGCAAGATAGTCTGTCTGGAAAGCTGGTTAAAGAATAATCCATCATTTTTTAAGGCAACAAAGGCATAGGAAATGAACACACAGGAGCTGCAATTAAAAAACATCGAATTATTGCTGCTGAGAATTGATGAAAGGATCAAGGAAGCAAAGACACCTTTTATCCCGGCATTCTGCACAATCGAACAGGCAGCCATCCTCAAGGGAGGACCGAACCCGGAGCAATACAAGAAAAAGTTATGGCTCCAGCCAGGTTGCGGCACTCATTTTAAAAAACAAGGCGGCAGAAAGGTCTGGCCCAGAGAGCTCGTTATCGAATGGCTGTCAGTCACAGATGATGAACTGCCCAGATATGCTGCCAAATATGGCGTGAATATCGCCAAATATCTATCATTCAAGGAAGGAAAAAAATGAACGACACAAACGTAGTTGTACTCAAGGGAAGATTGACAAAGGGAGCTGATCTCAAGCAGACCACCAACGGCCATTATCTGGCAACATTCAGCATCGCAGTTAATGAGACATTAAAAAACGAAAAAGGCGAACACAGCACCAGGGCCAATTATTTTGATTGTACCCTTTTTGGCAATTTCTCAAAGACAATCCATCAGTATCTTACAAAAGGCCGGGAAGTCTGCATTACAGGCCGTCTCAGACAAGACAAGTGGACAAGCTCCGATGGCAAAACCTACAGCAAGGTTGATGTAATTGTCAAAGAGCTCGAACTTATGAGAACACCAGCTGACAAGGCTCTGCCGGAAAAGGAACCACCAGAGCAGGAAGAAACCCCACAGTTTTAAGGTAAATTGATGGCAGAAAATAAAGATGGATTTACATACATTTATTCCGAAGAGCTTGGCCAGAAAATAGCCATGAGCGATAAGACCGGCAAGGTCTATTGCCAGGATAAGACTGTTTATTCTCTGGATGAAGTCAAACTCCTGGAAAAAGCTGGAGGAATAACAAAAGGTGTCCATTTGGTTAAGAAAATTTTTGCGGGCTCTGTTGTATCCACAGGGCCCATTACGAAGGAAACATCATGGAAGGACAAAGAAGCATCAGAAAATACATCAAAGCAAGAGCAGCATTCCAGCGCAGGATCAACTCCGCAGCAGACGCAACGCTCAGACGAGAGATTTTTAGACTGGCAAGGATCCGTGATATTTTAGGAATTATTGTCATCATAGAAACAATAATTTTGGGAGTCATGCTGCTTATTTAAGCCAGGATAAAAATGAATTTTGACCAATACAAAGATAGATTAATAGAATACTTGTCCCTTAAAGGCATTGACGCACACACCGGGCTTATCCGCTGCTTTGCTCCTGATCACGATGATAAGAATCCATCTTGCGAGCTCTGGAAAGATCATTTTACTTGTTATTCCGGAAAATGCGGCATCCATGGTGATATTTACGATGCCGTAGAAATTTTGGAAGGAATAACAGATAAAAAAGAACAGTTTAAGCTTCTTGAGAAAGTTTTTGGCAATCCGGAGCTGGCCACACCGGCAAAAGCCAAGAAGGAAGAAAAGGAAAAAGAGGCAAATTTTGTGGCAGATCCTAAAGCCCTGGATGAAATTGAAAAGCTATTGAAAAAAAATAAATCTGCAGAAAAAGCCTTCAAAGCATTCTGGGATGAACGAGCCAATATCTCTACAAATGGCAAGATAAAAGCTTATCCCCTGGATTATAAAAAGCTCAGTCAGGATCTACTCTACTGGCCAGGCATGGACATTATCCGGAAAGAGATAGACTCAAAGATCCTCAGAGCTGCCGGAATACCATTGACCAATCCAAACACCGGAAAATGTTCCTGGGAGCATTCCGGTGTAATCGTAAGGCTGGGCCACGGCCTTAAGCTCCATTTCTACCAGAATAAGAGCTGCGAGAAACGTGGGACAAAATGCTGCAGCACATTCCCAATGCCAGGAACGCCGGATCTGAACAGGCGCATTGTCCTGGTTGAAGGTGAAATTGACGCAATAGTTTGTAAGGCAGCTGGAATAGAGAATGTTTTCTCAGCTGGTGGAACAAACGGATTGACCGGACCGAAAATCCAGGCTCAGCTCCTAAATGCAAAAGAAATAATCCTGCTCTTTGATAATGATGAATCCGGCCGGAAAGCATCCGGGGTTATTCCCTTTGATGATAACGACAAAAGAAAAACATCCTTGCCGGAAATATTTGAAAAAGCCGGATACAAAGGCACCCTCAGAATTGCAAAGCTGGAAGGCCCCTACAAGGATCCAGATGAAGCAATTTTGCATGGAGCTCTGCATCTTGTCCAGGAGGCAATAAGAAGCGCAAAAACATTTGGCAAAGAGACAATCCCGGAAATGAAAGAACAATCCGGAAACTATATCACAAACAAAGAACTTCATGCCCTTCTAAAAAGGCTGCCATATTCGACCCTGGAAGCCTCAGAAATCGAGAAATTCATAGGAGCTTGCCGGGCAGCTGTACCGGAATGCACAAGCGAAACATTTGAAATACTGCAGGAATGGGGAGCCACAGAATACCAGCTCAAACAGAGAGTCAGACAGCCGGCCCAATTCCTTTTATCAATAGCAAAAAAATATCACCTTTCCTATTATTACACATCAAAGCTTGAGAAAGCTTTTTTAAGCAAGAAAGACCTGGAGAAACTGGCATCAGGCAGCCAGCCAATCGTTGACATAGATTTTGAGAAGCTGAGAAGCCAAAGCCTGGACAACTTTGTAATTAAAAAAGGTGTCAAAACCGGTGCAATGATTATTGCCAATCTACTGCAGCATAAACTAATCTGCATCGAGAACGAGAAAAACAATCCATTCTACTTTTATAATGGCCATATCTGGATCAGAGAGCCAGACCCCTGGGGAATGGCTTATAACATTCTCCTGGCCGTAACAGCTTATAAAATCAAGGAATGCCCAGAAACCGACACCACCACAAAAGAGATCCTAAAAAAGACGCTGACAAAGCTGGAAGAGCGCAAATTCCGCAACGACATTATCAAGGATCTATCCGTTGCATCCGGAATATTTCAAAAGCAGATTCTTTTTGACTCCCCGGCAATAAAAGAGACCTTAACCCTGCAGGATGGTGTAATGGACTTTTCCGGCCGGAAAATCATCTATCGCAACTCAAAGCCGGAAGAGTACAGAAGAGAAGCCCTGCCCTACAGTGTTGATGAAATAATGAATGCCAAAGAGCCAAAGAAATTTCTGGCATTCATGGCCGGAAACTTTAAAAACGCAGAAACCCTGGAAACATTCCTGTTCTATCTCTCTTTAATTGCCTCCAGGTGCACACAGTACAAGTATGGTGGAATATTCATAGGACGGCCGCACACCGGAAAGACCACAACCATAGAGCTGCTTATGAAGATCTATCAGAATATGATTGTCAGGCTACCATCAGAAAAGCTTGTATCAAAAGGCCGGAATTATGGAGCCAACGGCCCGGATCCTTACATTGCCAGATTGATAGGAAAAGGCGCAGCTGTGGCCCAGGAGACCGAAAGAAACGGCCATCTTAACAGTGCAATCTGGAAGGAAATGACCGGAGGCGATACTCTGACAGCCAGAGATATGTATGTCTCCCCTATAGACTTTATCCCTACAGCTCAGATAATCATGGCATCAAACCACATCCCCCGGTTCGATAACAAGGACCAGGCAACCATAGACAGAATGGTAATCATCCCATTCCTGGTAGAGCATAAGCATGGTGACAAGGAGACCAAAGAGCAGTCAGACATCATCAAGGACTTAGAGGACGAATATCCGGCAATCGTCAAGCTGCTTGCTGAGTATTACATCAAATTCAAGTACATCCACAAAGGCAAGCTGCCATTATCCCCGGAATGTGCAGCATACAAAGAGGACTACATCCAGCAGCAGGAAACTGACCTGGACTTCTTTGTAGAAAACAATATCGATTTTGAGAAAAGCGAGGATTGCTGGGAACCAATCAAAGATGTTTATTATCGCTACTTATCTTATTTCAGCTTTGAAGTGGTGAACGGCAAGCCGACCGATAAAGAAGCCTGGAGCCAGAGCAAATTCACCAGGATAATGAAACACGATTATCCGGAAATCAGAACAAAGCAGAAGAAAATCAACGGTTATCCAGAGCAGATTTTCTTATATCTCAAGCTTAAACCAGACACCGGCCAGAAAGGAGAAAAGCCGCTTAACACCGGAGATCTAAACTCCAGCTCCTTCGAGGACGATAAAGAGGAGAATCCATTTGATTAAAAGACCAGTTTGTTTTGTCCATTTTGCCAACATAAAGCTTCAAGAGCCGGAAATTATTGAGGAAACCCTGGGCAAGGACTTTATCAGAGTAATTCTCAGTCAATCCATGGATAACAGGTGGTATTATTCCTGGCAGCTCCACGTTCAGGCAATAATCAAAGCCCGCTATCCTGATCCGAAGATTTTATATAAGAACCGGGCAGAGGCCTTAGCAGCTGCAAGACAGGAAATCCGGCAGATCCTGGAATCATCCAGGGAAACTAAAAAGCTGATTGATGATTTTCCGGTTTTATTTCATGGCCAGCTGGAATTTGACTTTTCATAAGGAGAGAGAAAGATGATATACGGAATAGCTAATAAAGAAAAAGATATAGAATTTGGTTATCAGCTTATAGAAAAACATTCTCCTGCCTTAGTTGTCCGAAAAGGGAAAACAACATACTATCTTGCATATTTTCAAAGCGAGGAAATGGCAGATTTTTTTGTCAAAAAAGTTATCGAAACACTGGAGAGCACAAAATGAAATTGATTGATGCAGACGAATTTGCAAATGTAATAAGAAATAAAATTCCTTTAAGCGAATGGATGAATAGATCCGTCCCCAAGGCAATGGCAGCAATGGGGAGGTTTATAGAAAAGCTTGATGAACAACCACCCATGACATGGGATACCTGGCACTATCCAAGTGAAGGAGATTTCCCTCCATTAACAAACCAAAAAAGTTGCTCCGATGATGTATTATGTAAATGTATAGATGGCAAGTATCGCATAGGTCATTATGTTAATACAATGCAAAATAAACATGGAACGCATTGGGATAATTGGATGTTTGAATCTGGAATGGAATTAAAGTACACAGTGTATAAATGGAAATATATTGAAATTCAAGGATAAAAAACAAGATGATCATTTTTACCATACTATGTATTATTTTTGTTTTCTCATTTATTAGCTTTTTTATATCGGCAATAATCCTGGATAAAGTAGACATCCGGCTGCAGACCTGTAAGCTGCTTATTAAAATAGAGAAAACATCTGAAAAACTGATTGCTATTTCCTTTTTAGGAATCGGCATTTGTTGTTTTATAGCTTTAATAAGGTTTATTTTTGGGAGGATTCATGCTTGTATTTAACTTAAAAAGAAAATGGTATGAAATGATCCGAGATGGAGGCAAAACTGTTGAATATAGAGTTGCCAAACCATATTGGACAATACGAATCTATAACGAGCTTTATAAATTAAAATTTATACATCATCCAAGACTTCTTCAATATATTAAAGAGTTTTGTACACCAGAAACATTCATGCAAAAATTAATTGAAATGAATCCTTTTATATTAACGGAAAAGGATAAAATAACCATACCTTGTATTTTGCGATTGGGATATACAAAAACATACATGACTGCAAATATAAAAAAAATTTTATATTTAACAGGCCACAAAACAGATCTAAAATCCTCCCGAAAAACTTATGCTTTTTTCTTAGGAGATATAAAAGATGGCATTTAATTTAACACCATACATACATTGCGACCCCACAGAAGGAATTTATTATAAAATACCATACGAAAAAGCTATAGAATTTGAAAAAAGTCTTGATCATTCTGTTTGCCGCAAAACTGATTTAAAAGGTTGGTGGAAAGAACCTTTAGAAATAGTTGGCAAAAATAAATTTTGGACTTTTTTTAAACTCGGTATCGATGAAGGTGAATTATTCCCACACGCCTATTACATTCCTATTTTTATTATAGACACCAACCAAATTTTCCTTATGTACAACACTGATCACGGCCGCAATTATATTTTTCAAAAGGGCAAATGGAAATAATGGTTGTACTAAAATATCCAGGAGCAAAAAACAGATCCGCTCAAATAATTAATAGCTTTATACCAAATCACGATGTCTATTTAGAACCATTTTTTGGTTCAGGAGCAGTTTTTTTTGCAAAAACACCATGCCGAATAGAAACAATAAACGACCTTGACGATAATGTTGTATGCTTTTTTACAATGCTTAGAGACAATCCTCAAGACCTAATCAGAGCCATAGATTTAACACCTTTCAGCCGAAAAGAATATGAATCAAGTTATGATTATTTCACAGCAGATTATTCCCTCATAGAAAAAGCCCGAAAATTTGCTGTGAGGTGTTGGATGGGTTTTGGTGCATCCAACAGATACATGAATGGTTTTAGGTCGAGCCAACAGTCAACATCTCCACATATTACAAAAATTTGGAATAATCTTCCAGCAGTATTAATGTCAGCAGCTGCACGCTTAAAAAATGCACAAATAGAAAGACTTCCCGCATTAGAATTAATCAAACGTTATAATACAAAAGATGTTTTTATTTATTTAGATCCTCCATACCTCCCCGGAACCCGAAAAGGTTATTTATATAAACATGAAATGTCAGAAACAGATCATATTGAATTATTAAAAACAATCAAC
>Ga0310696_10002012_pt1 | contig 27959 bp, 22 predicted proteins | sample AusTroGonzalo_MG_4_FD_203885 | JGI IMG/M metagenome (GOLD analysis project Ga0310696, IMG submission 203885) | Bovine rumen microbial communities from tropical cattle in Woodstock, Queensland, Australia - Gonzalo_02 (v2) (version 2) | ecosystem: Host-associated > Mammals > Digestive system >...
TATAAGCGAACCTGTTCTACCTGGTCGCTTTTCGTTTTCTGTCGCCGATCGGTCTTACTTTTTCCCCTTGATCTTTTCGGCGTATTCCTTCGCCGCCTGTTCGGTCTTGTTTTCGCCGTACTCGTAGTATTTCCGCCCGACCAGATCGTCGGGGAGATACTGCTGTTCCACCCAATGCCCTGGGAAGGCGTGCGGATAGAGATAGCCCTTGAAGAGCGGGGCGGCGAGATGTTCGGGACAGGTCACGCCCGCGCCCTTTTCAAGATCCTTTACCGCGGCTTCGTAGGCGGCGTTGGCGCTGTTGGATTTCGGCGCGGTCGCAAGCAGGATCGTCGCGTGGGAAAGCGGGATCGCCGCCTCGGGAAGCCCGAGATCGCGCGCGCTCTCCACACACGCGCGGGTGACGACCGCCGCGAGAGGATAGGCAAGCCCGATATCCTCGCTCGCGATCACCTGCAGCCGCCGGCAAGCCGAGATCAGGTCGCCGCCCGAGAGCAGTTTCGCGAGGTAGAAGATCGCCGCGTCGGGATCCGAGCCGCGGATCGATTTCTGCAGGCAGGAGAGCAGATCGTAGTGGACGTCGCCAGCCTTGTCGAAACGGTAGGAAAGCTGCGGCGCGAGCCGTTCGATCACCCCTTCGGTGATCTCGTCTCCCGAGAGGTAATAGGCGTTTTCAAGCAGCGAGATCGCCATGCGGACGTCGCCGCCGCCCGCTCGCGCGATCGCTTCCAGCGTTTCGTCGCTCGCCGCCGTTTTGCCCGAAAAGGTTTCGTTCAGACACGCGAGCGCCCGGCGAAGCGCGGGGACGCAGTCCTCCGCCGAGACCGGGGTGAAGGTAAAGACCGACGATCGCGAGAGGATCGATTCGTAGACGTAAAGGTAGGGGTTTTCGGTCGTGGAGGCGATCATCGTGATCCGACCGTCCTCGAGAAACTCGAGAAGCGACTGTTGCTGCTTCTTGTTGAAATACTGGATCTCGTCGAGATAGAGCAGCACGCCGTCAGAGGCGAAAAGCCCGTCGGTCGACGCCGTCACGTCGCGGATATCCGACAGACTCGCCGTCGTGGCGTTGAGTTTGACAAGCCGCATCCCGCTGGCTTTCGCGATAATGTTGGCGCAGGTCGTCTTTCCGGTTCCCGGAGGGCCGGAGAAGATCATATTCGGGATGCGCCCGCTTTCAAGCAGTTTCCGGAGGACGCCGTTTTCTCCGACGAGATGTCTCTGTCCCACGACTTCGTCGAGTGTGGTGGGGCGGATCCGGTCGGCAAGCGGTTGTTGATTTGCCATATCGATTCCTTTCGGTTTGATTTCAGGAGACGGTGTTCTGATTGACGGTCATCATCCGCTCGACGTCTGCACGGAGAAGCGCGTTCTCGGGTTTCGAGAGGTCGGGATCGGATCGCGTGATCGTCTCGGCGGCGCGGAACGCCGCCTCCATCAGCGCCGTATCGCGGCAGAGCGCAGCGAGTTTCAGCGAAAGTCCGCCCGATTGGCGCATCTCGCCCGAACCCGAGGCGAAGAAGTCGCCGGGACCGCGCAGCGAGAGGTCGCGCTCGGCGATCTCGTAACCGTCGTAGGTGGTGTGCATCACGTCGAGCCGCGCCTCCGCGGTCGCGCCGGGATGATCCGAGACGAGAATGCAGTAGGATTTTTTGGTTCCGCGTCCCACGCGCCCGCGCAGCTGGTGGAGCTGCGAGAGCCCGAAGCGCTCGGCGTTCTCGACGATCATCAGGGTCGCCGCCGGGACGTTGACCCCGACCTCGATCACCGTCGTCGAGACCAGTATCTTCACGTCGCCCGAGACGAACCTTTCCATCACGGCGTCCTTGTCGGCTTGCTTCATCCTGCCGTGCAGAAGCGCGACCGGGATGTCGGGAAAGACCTTTTCCGAGAGTTCCTTCGCGTAGCCGACGGCGTCCTTCAAGGGCGGGGAAGCGGCGCGGATCGCGGGGGTAAAATCGAGTTCCTCGATCGGGATCCCGCCCTCGTCGTCCTCGCTCTTTTCCTCGATCGACGGACAGACGACGTAGACCTGCCCGCCCGCGTCGACCTGACGCCGGATAAAATCGTAGAGCCGCGCGCGGTAACTCTCGTCGACGACGAAGGTGTCGACCCGCTGCCGTCCCTTCGGCATCTCGTCGATCTTCGAGAGCGAGAGATCGCCGTAGAGAACGTGCGCCAGCGTGCGCGGGATCGGGGTCGCGCTCATAACGAGGGTGTGGCTCGCCGCGCTCTTTTCTTTCAGGGCGGTGCGCTGCATCACGCCGAAACGGTGCTGCTCGTCGGTGACGGTCAAGCCGAGATCCGAAAAGACCACGTCGTCGGTCAGGAGCGCGTGCGTCCCGATCACGAGCGGAAGCGGGGAAACGGGGTCCGAAAGCCGCGAAAGGATCCGCTTTCTTTCGGATTGCTTCGTTCCCCCGGTCAGAAGAGCGACCTCAAAGCCGAGTTTTTCAAACAGCGGCGAGAGTTCGCGATAGTGCTGTTCGGCAAGAATCGTCGTCGGCACCATCAGCGCGGCTTGCCGCCCCGATCGGAGGGCGATATAGATCGCCGCGGCGGCGCAGACGGTTTTTCCGCAGCCGACGTCGCCGATCAGGATCCGGCGCATCGCGGGGATCATTGCGCTCGATTTGCCGTAGCCTGTCATATCGGCGTAGATCTCGTTGATCGCGCGCTTCTGCGCCCCGGTCAACTCGTAGGGAAGTTCGGCGAGCAGGGGAGCCAGCGTCGTTTTGGCGCAGGCGCGGGTCAGGATCGCCTCTCCCTGACAGCGGGAGAGCGATACGCCGAGCCCGAGCAAAAGCAGCTCGTCGAAGACCATGCGGCGGAGCGCCGCCTGCAGTTCCTCACCGCTTTCGGGGGCGTGGAGCGCCCTCGTCGCAAGCGACAGAGCCGGAAGCCGGTTTTCAAGCCGGATCTCTTCCGGCAGGGGATCGGCGAGGGAGGGTAGGACGAGCGGGAGCGCCGATTCGACCATCCCGCGAAAGACCTTCTGCGAGATCCCGTCGGGGAGCGAGTAGATCGGGAAATAATCGGGCAGGACCGCGCCCTCTTCCGCCGGTTCGTAGGCGGGGGAGGAGAGCTGACACTTGTTTTTTGAAAAAGAGAGCGATCCGTAAAAACGGAAGACGTCTCCGACGTGAAAGACCTCGCGCAGATACGGCTGATTGAAGAAGACCGCCTCCGCCGAGCCGGAATCGTCGAAAACGCGGAACTTCGTCAGCGTCATCCGTCCGCGCAGACGGGCGCTCGACGGCACGGTGGCGACGGTCAGAAGAAAGGAGTGCTTCTCCCCGTCCCGTCCGTCCGCAAGGCGGCGCACGTCGCCCCGATCCTGATAGGCGCGGGGGAAGTGCCGCACGACGTCGAGCACGGTGACGATCCCCGCTTTTTCAAGCGTTTTGGCACGCGTTTCGCCGACGCCGTGCAGAACGCGGACGGGGGACGATCCGTCGGGCTGACCCTTCATCGGAAGCCCTCCTTTCTTCGGTTTCTTTTCTCTTACTATTTTACAACAAAGAGGCGACCTTTGCAAGAGCAAAAAACAATTTCAAAGAAACGGTCGCCTCTCCGCCTTCCACCCCCGCGGCGAAAGATTCCGGGAAGAACGGAAAACGAAAGAGGGGGGCGATCGTATATTTTTCCGACCGGCCGGGGAAACCCGGGGGGGAAGAGGCGTGCTTTTCCCCCCTTTTGCAAAAAGAAAAAACACTTTTCCCCGAAGAAAATCGTTTTTTTGCTTTACAAAGAAAGATGAATCTGTTATAATACGGTATAAGGGAGCGAATACCCTCACGGCAGAGCGCCCCCCGATTGAGAGGAATGAACGTGAAAAAGAATCCGGCAAACAATTACAAGAATCCCGCGAGGGATACCCGGATCGCTACCAAGGAGGACGTCATCGCGATCGTCGCCTTCGGCTGTCTTGCGATCCTCTTTATGGTGATTCTCGCGGTCTATACGAAATACGCCAATCTCTATACCGGGATCGGCGTTCTCGCCGTCTACCTTCTCCTGCTCACCGTCTGGGCGGCGCGACGGATGAAGGTCGACCCGATCATGCTCGACAACTCGATGCTCGGGCTTCTGAACAGTCCCCTCGGGGAACTGATCGGAAAACTGCATTCTCCCGCCCTCATCTGCGACGAATACGGCAACCTCTGCTGGTACAACGCCGAACTTGCCCCGTGGCTCGAGGGAAAGGGCGCGGCGCTCGGTTCCTCGATCAACTCGCTTTTCGACGTCGACGAGGAGAACCACCGTCTGACGGTCAACGACCGGGTCTACTCCTACGACGCCGTCGGAACCGAGAGCGAAGGGCGGCGTTACGTTCTCATCGTCTTAAAGGACGTGACCGACCTCGTCTCCCTTGAGGAAAAGTACGATAAGGAACGGGTCGTCGTCGCGTTCGTCTCGCTCGACAATATCGAAGAGGTCATCCAGTACGTTCACGAGAATCTCCGCGACGCCGTCGCCGACGTCGACGAGAAACTCCGGCATTGGGTCGACAAGGTCGGCGGGATCATCAAATCCTACGACAACGACAAATACATCCTGTTCTTCGACTCCGCCGACCTCGACGAGTTCATCCGCAACCGCTTCGAGATCCTCGACCGCGTCCGCAGTACGCACATCGGCGACGGGATCTCGGTCACGATCTCGATGGGCGTGGCGCGGGTCAGCGGTTCTCTTGCCGTCCGGCAGGAGGCGGCGCAGGCGGCGCTCGATCTCGCGCTCCAGCGCGGCGGCGACCAGGTCGTCTATAAGTACGAGGGCGGGATCGAATACTACGGCGGACGGACGAAGGCGGTCTACAAGCGCACCAACGTCCGCGCCCGGATGATCTCGAAGCAACTCTGCGCCCTCATCGCCCGCGCCGACAACGTGATCATTATGGGTCACCGTTTCGCCGATTTCGACGCTTTCGGCGCCGCGATCGGGGTCGCGAAGATCTGCCAGGGGTGCGGCGTTCGCCCGACCGTCGCGATCGACGCGGGGAACGAAAACCTGCGCAACTGTTTCCAGAAGGCGTCCGAACTCGCCGATCTGCACGGAATGTTCGTCGGGGAGAAGGAGGCGCTCGAATCGGTCAGGCGCGACACCCTTCTCATCGTCGTCGACGTCAACAACTTCAACTATACGGAGTTCCCCTCGCTCTACGAGCGCGTCGATTCGGTCGCCGTCATCGACCACCATATTCAGACGACCGAGTTCGCTTCAAAGGTAAAACTCGACTTCATCGAGCCCTCCGCCTCGTCGGCGTCGGAACTCGTCTGCGAACTGCTTGAGTTCGGTTCGGGCTCGGTCTCGCTCCGCAAGGAAGAGGCGGAACTGATGCTCGCCGGCATTCTGCTCGACACCAAGCACTTTACCCGCAATACCGGCGTCCGTACCTATTCGGCGGCGCACTATCTCGGGGCGGCGGGCGCCGATCCCGTCGATACCAACGACCTGTTCCGCGTCGACGCCGATTCGTTCTATAAAGAATCGCGCTTCATCGGACAGATCCAGATTTACCGCGGCAACATCGCCTTCTCCTGCGTCGATGGAGACACCGACCAGTCCTATCGCGTCATCGCGGCGCAGGCGGCGGATAAGATGCTCTCGATCAACGGGATAGAGGCGGCGTTCGCCCTTGTCAAAATCGAGGGTACGACCTATATTTCCGCCCGCTCGAAGGGAACGATCAACGTGCAGCTGATCCTCGAAAAGATGAGCGGCGGCGGACACTTTGACGTTGCCGGCGCGCAGGTGAAGGAAGAACCGGTACAGAGCGTTCTCTCTCAGGTCAAGCGGTGCGTCGACGAATACTTCGCGCATCCCTGACCGATCATCAAATAACGAAAAACACGAGGTTTCGGAAATGAAAGTCATTTTGCTTCAGGACGTAAAAGGGCAGGGAAAAAAGGATCAGATCGTCGAGGTTTCGGACGGATTTGCCCGCAACTTCCTTTTCCCGCAGAAAAAGGCGATCCCCGCCGACGCGCAGGCGCAGAACCAATTGAAGGGCAAGCGCGAGGCGGAACAGCACCGGATCGACGAGGAACGGAAAGCGGCGCGCGAGCTCGCCGAAAAACTGAACGGGGTCACCCTGCATATCAAGGCGCCCTCGGGCGGCGACGGACGGCTCTACGGCGCCGTGACGAACAAAGAGATCGCGACGGCGCTCGGCGAGAAGATCGGGTCCCCCGTCGACAAGCGCAAGATCTCGCTCGACAGTCCGATCAAGGCGCACGGGGTCTATCAGATCACGGTCAAACTGTACGAGGGGATCGAGGGCAAGTTTACGGTCTCGGTCGAGGGGTAAACGCGGATGGAAGCGTCTGATCTGTTGAAAAAACTGCCGCTCTCGGTCGAGGCGGAGCAATCGGTGCTCGGCTCGATCCTGGTAAAACCCGAGAGTTTTGAGAAAATCGCGGGACAACTCGACGCCGAGGACTTCTATATGGAGGATCACCGGGCGATCTTTTCCGCGATCCAGGATATGTTCTTAAAGAATCGCACGATCGATACGGTGACGCTCGTCAACGCGCTCGTGCAGGGCGGGTTCCGCGACGAAACGGGGGGCTACCAGTATCTTTCGCAGATTGCGCAGGTCGTCCCTTCCGCCGCGAATATCCGCGACTACGCCAGGATCGTAAAAGAGAAGGCGCTGCTCCGTCGGCTGATCGCCGCCTGCGAGGAGATCTCGGAGGAGGCGTATTCCGAGCAGGGCGACGTCTCGCGCGTCGTCGACGCCGCCGAACAGCGGATCTTCGAGCTGACCCAGAACAAGGGTTCTCGCGAGTTCCGTCATATCAAGGAGATTTTGTCCGGCGTCTATCAGGAACTGGTCGACAAGGCGGAACACAAAGAGGTCGATCAGGGCGTTCGCACCGGGTTTTCCGATCTTGACCGCGTGCTCGTTCAACTCGGACCCGCCGACCTCGTGCTCGTCGGCGCGCGTCCCGGAATGGGGAAGACCAGTTTCGCCATGAACGTCGCGGTCAACGCCGCCAAGTCGACCGGGAAAGCCGTCTGTATCTTCTCGCTCGAAATGTCGGGCGAGCAACTCGTCAACCGGATGCTTTCGAGCGAAGCGATGGTCGACAGCCATTCGCTCCGCACCGGCGAGATCCGTCCCGAGGACTGGCAGCGCCTTGCCGACGCGTCCGCCATGCTCGCGGGGTGCGATCTTCTGATCGACGATACCTCCGGGATCACCGTCGCGGATATGAAGGCGAAACTCCGCCGGGTAAAGAACCTCGGGCTCGTCGTCGTCGACTATCTGCAGCTGATGCAGGCGTCGAAGAACATCGAGAGCCGCGTGCAGGAGGTCGCCGATATCTCCCGGAATCTGAAGATCATGGCGAAGGAACTCTCGGTTCCCGTCATCTGCTGCGCCCAGCTTTCGCGCGGACCCGAACAGAGAGAGAGCAAGAAACCGATGCTCTCCGACCTCCGCGACTCGGGCGCGATCGAGCAGGACGCCGATATCGTACTGTTCCTTTACCGCGACGAATACTATAAGGACGTCAAGGGCGCGAAAGCAAACGTCGAGATCAACACGGCGGAGGTCATCATCGCGAAGAACCGGCACGGCGCTCTGAAGGACGTTAAAATGACCTGGAACGGGCAGTTTACCAAGTTCGTCACGATGGAGAACCAGAACCAAACGGGAGGCGCGGGATAATGGATCCCACTGTGGCGTTCCGCCCGTTTGCGCGGGGTGCGGAACGGTTGCTTTCGCGCTTCGGCGCTCTGCCGAACGCCTCGGACGGGATCCTCGTCGCCTATTCGGGCGGCGCGGACTCGACCTTTTTGCTCCGCGTTCTTCTTTTGCTGCAACGGCAATACGGTTTTCCCCTCGCCGCGCTCCACGTCGAACACGGCATCCGCGGGGAAGAATCGAGATCCGACGCGGCGTTCTGCGTGAGGACCGCCGAAGCGCTCGGCGTTCCGATCACGGTCACGTCGGTCGACGTGCCGGCAACCTGCCGTGAAACCGGCGAAAGCGTCGAAACGGCGGCGCGGCGCCTGCGCTACGACGCGCTGCGGAACAAACTGGCGTCGCTTCCGGGGTTTCGGTATATCGCGACGGCGCACAACCGCGACGACGCGGCGGAGACGCTGCTTTTCCGGCTCCTTCGCGGATGCGGAACCGAGGGCGCCGGGGCGATCCCGCCCGTCAGGGGGGATCTGATCCGCCCGATCCTCGACGTTTCTTCGCGCGAGATCCGCGAAACGCTCTCGTCGCTCGGGATCGCGTTCGTCTCCGACTCGACCAACGCCGATCCCTTCTGCGCCCGGAACTATCTTCGGCACGAGATCCTGCCGCGCTTTCAGCGTCTGACCCCCGATCCCGGGCGGATGCTCTTTGCGTCCTCGCTTCGCTTCCGGGAGGACGACGCGTATCTTTCCTCTCTCGCCGACGCCGTTCCCGTCGGGGATCGGACGAGGCGATCCGCGCTTCGCGCGCTTCCCGATCCGATCCTAAAGCGGGTCCTCTTTTCCGAGTTCTCGCGGATCGCGAAAGAGATGCCGGAATCGGTGCATATTGACGCCGCAGTTGCGCAAATTAGGAAAGAGAGCGACAAAGAGGTCGCCTTTCCCGGCGGTATCTCCTTTTTTGCCGTCGGGGACGCGGCTTTCTTTCGGAAAAAGGAAGAAAACCGCCTTCCGCGCACGCCGATCACGCTTTCGGTCGGCGAAACCGAGATCCCTTTTTCGGGCGACCGCGTGACCTTTTCGGTCGCCGATCACCCCGCCGAAACAACCTTTCGATCAATTGTTTACAATCTGTCTAAAAAAGTCGTTCTTTCTTCTGCTACAATAGAAGGGAACGTAACCGTCCGCCCTCCCGAACCGGGCGACCGGATCGTCTACGGCGGTCGGACGCACGAGGTCAGGAAGGTGCTGTCTTCCCACCGCGTTCCGCGCGAGATCCGTCGGGATTATCCGCTCTTCTGCGACGGCGCGGGGGTTCTCTGGATCCCGGGATTTGCCGTCCGGGACGGCGTCGACGGGCGAAACGCTTCGGGCAAGGTCATCGTGATTTCGGTCTCCGGCGGTCTTACCGACCGCGCGAAGGAATATACGGGTTCCTCAAATGAAAGGACGGTGTGACAATGAATAGCGACATCTCGGCAATCCTGATCGGCGAAAAGGAACTTGACGCGCTGGTGACGAAGGTCGCCGGCGAGATCGACGCCGATTTTCAGAAGACGGGCGGGCGGCTGCTGCTCGTCGCTATCCTGAAGGGATCGGTCGTCTTTATGGGCGATCTGATGAAAAAGATCCAGTCTCCCGTCGAGATCGACTTTATGAAAGTCTCCTCCTACGGAGCCGGGACGTCCAGTTCCGGAAACATCAATATCCACCTCGACCTGCAAAGGAAGGATATCGGCGACTGCAACGTCATCGTCGTCGAGGATATCGTCGACAGCGGACGCACCCTCTCCTATCTGACCGAGTATCTCAAACTGAAGGGCGCGAAATCGGTCCGCACCTGTACCCTGCTCGACAAGCCGTCGCGCCGCGAGGTCGACTTTACTCCCGATTACGTCGGGCGAGAGATCCCCGACGAGTTCGTCGTCGGATACGGTCTCGATTTCGACGAAAAATACCGGGCTCTCCCGTACGTCGGGATCCTGAAACCCGAGGTTTATCAAAAATCCTGAACGCACCCGAATAAGAAAGGTACAGACAGATCCATGAAATCAAGTTTCAAAAACGTCCTGATCTTCGTTCTCCTGATCGTCACGGTCATCGTTTTCGCGATGATCTTGTCGGATATGCGGAAGGATAAGGATACGGTCACGTACGGCGACGTGCTGTCCTATTTTGACGACAAACTCGTCTACTCGGTGGAGTACGACAACGACTCCTATTTGACCCTCTATCTGCGCGTTCCGGTCGATCTCGACAAAGACGGAGAGAACGATCTTGACGGGAACGGCGTCCCCGTGACGAGCACCGACGCCAAGGGGAGCCCGGTTTACCGGAAGGTCGTCTACCGTCTTGCAAGTTACGTCCAACTTGAAGAGATCCACGACCTTTGCCTCAAGGGGCGGGAAGACGGGTGGCTCGAAGGACTTGATTTCGAGGAGCCGACCGATACGCCGTGGTATATCTCCTTCCTGCCTTATATCATCGTCATCGTTCTCTTCATCATTTTCTACGTCGTGATGATCAACCGCGCGGGTCAGGGGGTCAAGAACGGATTCGCACGCTCGCACGCCAAGGTCTCCTACAACGACAAGAACGCGGTGAAGTTCACCGACGTCGCCGGCGCCGACGAGGAAAAGAAAGAACTCGAGGAGGTCGTCGAGTTTCTCCGCGACCCCGGCAAGTTCATCAAACTCGGCGCGCGCATTCCGCGCGGCATCCTGCTCGTCGGGCCTCCGGGAACCGGAAAGACCCTGCTTGCGAAGGCGGTCGCCGGTGAAGCGGGCGTGCCGTTCTACTCGATCTCGGGTTCCGACTTCGTCGAAATGTACGTCGGCGTCGGCGCGTCCCGCGTCCGCGACCTCTTCGATTCGGCGCGGAAGCATCCCGCCAGCATCATCTTCATCGACGAGATCGACGCCGTCGGACGTCACCGGGGCGCGGGTCTCGGCGGCGGGCACGACGAACGCGAACAGACCCTGAACCAGCTGCTCGTCGAAATGGACGGCTTCGGCAACCATGAGGGCGTGATCGTTATGGCGGCGACCAACCGCCCCGACATCCTCGACCCCGCGCTGCTCCGTCCGGGACGTTTCGACCGGCAGGTCACCGTCAACTATCCCGACCTGAAGGGCAGAGAAGAGATCCTGAAGGTCCACGTCCGCAACAAACCGCTTGAGGCAAACGTCGATCTGCATCGGATCGCGCAGACCACCGTCGGCTTTACCGGCGCGGATCTCGCCAATCTGATGAACGAGGCGGCGCTGCTCGCCGCCGGGCGCGGCAAATCCCTGATCGGGATGCAGGAGATCGAACAGGCGACTTTGAAAGTGTTGGTCGGCACCGAGAAGAAGGGCAAGATCATCACCGAGGACGACAAGAAGATGACCGCCTATCACGAGGCGGGTCACGCCATCGTCTGCCACCTGCTTCCGAGTCAGGATCCCGTCACCCGCATTTCGATCATCCCGACCAGCAAGGGCGCCGGCGGCTATACGCTGATGCCCCCGGTCAAAGACGTGGCGTACGAGTTCAAACACGAGATGGAGGACAGCATCGCCGTCTCGCTTGCCGGACGGGTCGCGGAGGAACTGATCTTCAACGACTTCAGCGGCGGCGCCTCCTCCGACATCAAGCAGGCGACCCAACTCGCCCGTAAGATGGTCACCGTCTACGGTATGAGCGACGAACTCGGCACCGTCTGCCTCGCCGGAGAGCACACCGGGGACGAGGTCTTCCTCGGGCGCGATTTCAGCTCGGGCGAGAACCTGTCCGAGGAAACCGTCGCGAAGATCGACCGCGAGATCCGCCGGATCGTCGCGGAAGGCAAGGAAAAAGCCAAGCAGCTTCTTCTTGCGAATATGGAGAAACTGCACGGCGTCGCCGACTATCTGATGAAGTACGAGGTCATGGACGGCGCGCAGTTCGCCGCCCTGATGGACGACGGCGCGACCGAAGACGATCTTGTCGAAATGACCAAGCAAAAGGAAGAACAGAGCAAACGCGAGAACTCGGTCGCCGCCGAGGAACGCGAGAAGCGCGAGAGGGAAGAGGCGGAACGCATCCGGCGCGAGCAGGAACAGTTCTGGAACGACCCGCTCGAGAGTTTCAAGGATTCAAACGACGACCGCAAATAACCGAACAGAAATCGAACGTGGCGCCGCCGGGAAAAACTCCCGGCGGCGTTTTTCGCGTTCCCGAAGCGACATCTTTTTTTCGCCCGACCGCATATAATGGTCTTACAATACGTGCGGAAAGGGGGGCTCGCCGTGCCGGTCGTTTACGCCGACGTTCTGTTCCTTGTCAACTTTTCCGCCGATTATCTCGTCCTCGTCACTGTCGGGCGGCTCCGACGGATCCGCCTCCGCCGCTGGCGGCTGATCCTCGGGTCGCTTTTCGGCGCGCTCTACGCCGTACCCGCTCTGATCCTGATCCCGACCTATCCGCTGCTTCTTCTTTCGGTCCTGCTCTCGGGGGTCGTCCTGACGCTCGTCGGTCTCGGGTTTCCGGGGTGGCGGCGCTTTCTTTCGTGCCTTTTGCTTCTCTGGCTCGTCTCGTTTCTGTACGGCGGAGCGGTGACGGTTCTGTTCTCTTCCTTTGTAAAACTGTTCGGGCGTTATCCCGTCCGGGGAGACACGGGAGGGAAGGTCCTCGTCTTTTTGATCCTCTTTCTCGTCTCGTCGGCGTTCGTTTCGCTTTCCCGCCGTCTTCGCGCCGGCGGCGCGCCGCGCGAGGTCGGCTGTCGGATCACGGTCGGCTCGAAAACGCGCGATCTGACCCTGATGACCGATTCGGGCTGTCTTCTCCGCGAACCGATGACCGGACGGGCGGTCGTACTGCTCTCGGCGCGGGCGGCGGAGGGACTTTTGCCCCCCGCGCTGCTTTCGACCGAAGAGGGGATCGTTCCGCCGCTCGCCTACGAAGAGCGGAAGCGCTACTATCTGATCCCCTATCAGACCGTATCCGGAAAACGCCTGATGCACGGATACCGACCCGATTCCGCCGAGATCGGGACGGGAAGGCGACGGCGCGAAGAGCCGATCGTCGTCGGGGTCGTCCGCGACCCGGCGGGGATCCCCGAGGGCTGCGACGGCATCGTTTCGGCGGAAATCGTATCATAACAACCGAAAGGAGACGCGATGCAACGATTCCATTTGCTTTCCCCGATCCGACGGCTGCTTTCCCGGCTGTTCCGGTCGGAGGAGATTTGCTATATCAACGGGGCGGACGTGCTGCCCCCGCCGCTCTCGCCCGAAGAGGAGCAGGAGGCGATTCTGCTCTCGAAGACCGATCCGGGTATGCGTTCACGTCTGATCGAACACAATCTGCGGCTGGTCGTCTTTATCGCCAAGAGGTTCGACGGGACCGGCGTCGGGATCGAGGATCTGATCTCGATCGGGACGATGGGACTGATGAAGGCGATCTCGACCTTCTCGCCGGAGAAGAACATCAAACTCGCGACCTACGCCTCGCGCTGCATCGAGAACGAGATCCTGATGTTTCTCCGGAAGACGGCGGGGCAGAAGCGCGAGGTCAGTTTCGACGAGCCGCTGAACGTCGACTGGGACGGAAACGAACTGCTGCTCTCGGATATCCTCGGAAGCGAGGCGGACTCGGTCTGCCGCCCGATCGAGGAGCAGGAGGAACGCACCCTCGTCCGCCGTTCGGTCGCGCGGCTGTCGGAGCGGGAGAGGACGATCGTCGAACTACGCTACGGTCTTCGGGGCGGGCGGGAAATGACCCAGAAGGAGGTCGCCGACAAACTCGGCATCTCGCAGTCCTACATATCCCGCCTCGAAAAGAAGATCATGGCGGAACTCCGGGCGGAGATCGGGGATAAAATATAAAAAATGATGTTTTTTCGGAAAAGGGGTTGCTTTTTCAAAAACGGTATGATATAATACTCCCGATTTTTATGTGAAGGAGAGGTGTCAGGCAATGAAAAAGGGATTGCATCCGGAATATAAAGAAGTCACGATCAAATGCGCTTGCGGTGAGACCGTCGTTACCCACTCCACGAAGGGGGATATGACCGTCGATATCTGCTCCAAGTGTCATCCGTTCTTCACCGGCAAACAGAAGTTCGTTGACGCGGGCGGTCGCGTGGATAAGTTCAAGCGTCGTCTCGCTATGTCCAACGGCAACAAGTAATTGCACGGGAATTGACTTTTTTCGGGGCTGTCCGATGGGCGATCCGAGATTCCGGATTCAGATGCGTTTGCGTTGAACCGGGGTCGGGTTTGCAGTCGGACGCCCCGTTTTCCGTTCTTCCGACCGCAGAAGGAGAGGAGACAGTATGACAGATAAGATAATCGAATATTCCGACGCCGTTCTCGTCGGAATGGCGGAACGGGGAAGCGATCTTCCCGCGCTCGAGCGTTCGCTCGACGAACTCGCGCGCCTCGTCGACACGGCGGGAAGCCGGGTCTTTGCCCGCGTAACGCAGATCAAGGACGCCCCCGACCCCCGCACGCTGATCGGCGCGGGAAAGGTCAAGGAGATCCGCGATCTCTGCGAAAAGAACGGCGTCTCCCTCGTCGTCTTCGACGGCGAACTCTCTCCGGCACAGATCCGCAACCTCGAGGACGATCTCGGCGGCGAGACCGACGTGATCGACCGCAGTATGCTGATCCTCGATATTTTCGCGCTCCACGCCGTTTCGGGGGAGGGAAAGTTGCAGGTCGAACTCGCTCAGCTCCGCTATACCGCGCCCCGTCTCGTCGGTCACGGGACCGAGATGTCGCGGCTCGGCGGCGGTATCGGAACGCGGGGACCCGGCGAATCGAAACTCGAGACCGACCGCCGTCACATGAAGGAGCGGATCGCGTCGCTTGAACGGCAGCTCGACGAACTCGAGGCAAATCGCGCCACGATGCGCGCCGCGCGCGACCGGAGCGGTCATCTGAAGGTCGCCCTGGTCGGATATACCAACGCCGGAAAATCGACCCTTCTGAACCGATTGACCGACGCGGGGGTGCTTGCTGAAAACAAACTGTTTGCAACGCTTGATCCGACCACGCGCCGCCTGATCCTGCCGTCCGGAGAGACGGTTCTTCTGACCGATACGGTCGGTTTTATCCGCAAATTGCCGCACCATCTCGTCAAGGCGTTCAGATCGACCCTCGACGAGGCGAAGTACGCCGATATTCTCCTGATCGTCTGCGACGCGACCGACCCCGAACTTCCCGAGCATCTCGACGTAACGCACGAGACGCTCGCCTCGCTCGGCGCGTCGGATAAGCCGACCCTGACGGTCTTCAATCACGCGGACGAGCTGCCCGACTGTCCCGAAACCGGCTTCGTCGCAGAGGGCGACCGTGTCTTTATCTCTGCGCTTACCGGGGCGGGCGTCGATCTCCTGCTCACGAAACTCGACGAGGTCGCCTCGCGCCTTCGTCACGCCTGCCGTTTTCTCTTTCCCTATACCGCGTCGGGCAGGGTCGATCAACTCTACCGCACCGCCGCCGTGCAGTCGGTCGAGTATCTTCCCGAGGGGATCGCGGTCTCGGCGTCGGTCGACCGCCGGACGGCGGGTGAACTCGCCGCGTATATCGTAGGGGAGGGGACGCCGTGAACGGACGGGAGTATCTGACCCTCGCGGGAAAAGGCGAATCCCGCTACGAGGAGAAAAAATCGGTCTTCCTCGGTTTTGCCGGGACCTTTGAAACCGAGGCGGACGTTCTGGGATGGCTTTCGTCGCTCAAGCGCGCCTATCCCGACGCGCGCCATCACGTCTACGCCTACCGTTTGCGAAACGATAATACGGCGCGCTACTCCGACGATCGCGAACCGCAGGGGACGGCGGGGATGCCGACCCTTGACGTTCTGCGGCAGAAGGATCTTGTCGACTGCGCCGTCTGCGTGATCCGCTATTTCGGCGGAACGCTGCTCGGAACAGGGGGGCTCGTCCACGCCTACGGAACGGCGGCGGCAGACGCGGTCAAGGCAGCCGGGATCGTCCGGATGGAGGAACGCCGCGCCTTTTCGCTCGTCCTTTCCTACGCCGATCATCCGCGGGTGCAGAGCATCCTGGCGGAACGCGGCGCCGTCGTCACGGACGTCGCCTACGCCGAGGGCGTCACTGTTTCCGGCTCGATCGCGCAAAAGGATACCGACGCGCTTGCGCGCGCGCTTTCCGACGCGACGGCGGGGCGGATCGTTCCCGAATGGGGCGGGATCCTCTTTTCGCCCGTTCCCGTCGAAAACTGAATCGTAATACAGGCGCCGCGGCTTTGATCCGCGGCGTTTTTTTTCACGTTTTGAAAATAATACGCCGGAAAAAAAGCAAAAAACGACTTTCGCGCGTATATTATTGTTGAAAAGAAAAGAAGGGAGAAGAAGCACCGATGATGACGCCGGATTTCTTTCTGGAGATCGAGAAGAAGACGCTCTCCCCGTACGCCTGCCTGACCTCCGCGTCGAAGGGAAGGGAGAAACCCGAGGAATCGTCCCCCGTCCGGACGGCGTATCAACGCGACCGCGACCGGATCATCCACTCCAAATCCTTCCGTCGCCTGATGCACAAAACGCAGGTTTTCCTGTCTCCCGTCGACGAACATTACCGGACGCGGATGACCCATACGCTCGAGGTGACGCAGATCGCGCGCATTATCGCGCGGGCGCTCCGGCTGAACGAGGATCTGACCGAGGCGATCGGGCTGGGGCACGATCTCGGGCACACCCCGTTCGGACACGCGGGAGAGACGGCGCTCCGCTCCTGCTTTAATCCCGCCTTTCATCACGCGCGCCAGTCGGTTCGCGTGGTCGACCGGATCGAAAACGACGGCGCGGGACTGAACCTGACCTACGAAGTGCGCGACGGCATTCTGAACCATTCGGGGGACGCGGTCGCCGAAACGCTCGAGGGACGGATCGTCAAGTTTGCCGACCGCATCGCCTACATAAACTCGGATATCGACGACGCGATCCGCGGCGGGATCCTCTCGCTCTCCGATATTCCCGCCGACCTGCTTGAGATTCTCGGGGAGGGGTACAGCGAACGGATCAACCGGATGGTGCTCTCGGTCGTCGAGGGCAGTTCCGACAAAAACGAGATCGCGATGACCGAACCGATCGGCGACGCGACCGAACGCCTTCGCGCGTTTCTGACCGATCGCGTTTATATCAACTCCGCGGCGAAGGTCGAGGAACACAAGGCGAAGGATCTGCTTGTTTCACTCTACGGTTATTACGTCGAGCGTCCCGACGAACTTCCGCCCCTATACCGCAAAATCGCGGAGGAGGACGGGAAAGAGACGGCGGTCGCCGATTTCATTTCCTGTATGACCGACCGCTACGCCGTCGATCTTTTCCGGCGGCTCTTCGTTCCCGACGTCTGGAGAGGCGGCGCCGTATGATCCCGAAAGAAGTTATAGAAGAGATCGTATCGCGTACCGATATCGTGCAGCTTATCTCGGGCTACGTCACGCTTCGGCGCGCCGGGTCGAATATGGTCGGGCTCTGTCCCTTCCACAGCGAGCGGACGCCGTCGTTCACCGTTTTCACGGGAAGCAACAGTTTCTACTGCTTCGGCTGCGGGGCGGGGGGCGACGCGATCGCCTTCGTCCGGCGCACCGAGAACCTCGATTATCCCGACGCCGTCGAGTTTTTGGCGAAGCGGGTCGGCGTCACGGTCGTCGATACCGACGTTCACGAAACGCGGTCGCGCTTCGACCGCAAACGGATGCTCGAAATGAACCGTGAGGCGGCGCGTTTCTATTACGCTTCGCTCTTCGCCGACACGCCGGAAGCGGCGTCGGCAAGGGAATACCTGATGGACAAGCGCGCGCTGTCCGGCGCGACGGTCAAGCACTTCGGGCTCGGATACGCGCCGAACGGATTCGACCTTCTCGTTTTGCGCCTTCGTTCGCTCGGGTACACCGACGACGAACTGATCGCCGGGGCGCTTGCCCGCAAAAGTGAGAAAAACGGAAAACTCTACGACTATTTCCGTGGACGCGTGATGTTCCCGATCATCGACGTCGCGGGCAACGTGATCGCCTTCGGCGGACGGGTGCTCGACGACTCGAAACCGAAATATCTCAATTCGTCGGACACGCCCGTCTTCAAAAAACAGCGGAACCTGTTCGCTCTCAACTTTGCGCGGAGCGAGTGTTCCGAACGGCTGATCCTCTGCGAGGGGTATATGGACGTCATCGCCCTGCACGCCGCGGGATTCCCGCAGGCGGTCGCCACGCTCGGAACAGCGATCACGCCCGATCAGGCGCGGATCATGTCGCGCTATACGAAGCGGGTCGTGATCTCCTACGATATGGACGAGGCGGGCAGGAAAGCCGCCGACAAGGCGATGAAACTGCTGGAAGAGGTCGGGGTCGAGGTCACGTTGCTGAGAATATCCGGGGCGAAGGATCCCGACGAGTTCATTCGCAAATCGGGTCCAGACGCCTTCCGCCGGGTGCTGGAGGGCAGCCAGTCGAAGTTCGATTATACGCTCGACCGTACTCTCTCGAAATACGATCTGAACGATCCGCAGCAGAAGATTCAGGCGCTTGCGGAACTCCGCGGCGCGATCGCCGGCTTTTCGTCCTCCGCCGAGCGCGAGGTCTACATCGCCGCCGTGGCGGACAAGTTCTCGATCCCCGCAAAATCGCTCCGCGAGGACGTCGATCGCGCGATCGCGCGCCAGCGCCGCGAGTACAGGAAAAAGGAGAACGACTCGCTCCGGCAGTCGATCACGGGCTTCCAGGATCGGATCAATCCAGAGTTCAGCCGGACGCCCGGCGTCGCCCGTACCGAGGAAACGGTGCTCGGGCTTCTCCTGCTCGATCCGAATCACCGCGCCTCTCTTCACAGCGACGAGCCGATCCTGTCCGAAACCGATTTCCTGACCGAGTTTTCGCGCCGCGTCTTCTGCGCGATCCGCGACCGGATCGGGGACGGCGAATGGGAGATCAGTTCTCTGAACGAGGACTTCACCCCCGAGGAGATCGGACGGATCTGGGGGATGCGCAACCGCCGGATGCAGCTCTCGGACAACGGGGACAAGGTATTCTCTGACTGCGTCGCCGCCCTCAAAGAGGCGGTCTCCAAGGAGAGGGCGGTCGCTTCGGGCGATCCGGCGGCGGCACTCGAACAAATATTGAAAAACAAACGAAACGATAGTTGAAAAGGGGAAGAAAAATGAAGGACAACAAAATCGACGTCAAGGAACTCGTGGATCAGGAAAAGGGCGACGTGTTCAATTCCGGCGTGATGCAGGCGCTCGACGATCTCGATTACGATCTTGAGCAGATGGAGAACCTCTACGGCGGGATCGACGGCACGCCCGAAATGGCGGAACCCTCGGTCGTCAACAACGACGAGGTCGCGCAGGAGGCGGCGCAGGACGCCGAGATCTACGACACGCCCGAAAAAATGGAGAAGATGCTGGCGCAGGAGGGTCTTGCGATCGACGACCCCGTGCGTATGTATCTGAAAGAGATCGGAAAGATCCCGCTGCTCGATCCCGACCGCGAGACCTATCTTGCCGAGCGCATCTCGCTCGGAGATCAGGCGGCGAGGAACGAACTGGTCGAGGCGAACCTTCGTCTCGTCGTCAGCATCGCGAAGCGCCACGTCGGGAAGGGGATGTACTTTCTCGACCTGATCCAGGAGGGGAACCTCGGTTTGATGAAGGCGGTTGAAAAGTTCGATTACCAGAAGGGATATAAGTTCTCGACCTACGCGACCTGGTGGATCCGGCAGGCGATCACGCGCGCCATCGCCGATCAGGCGCGCACCATCCGTATCCCGGTACATATGGTCGAGACGATCCACAAGGTCTCGCGCACCGCGCGTCAGCTCCTGCAGGAGAACGGGCGCGAGCCGACCACCGACGAGATCGCGAAGGAACTCGGTATGACCCCCGATAAGGTGCGTGAGATCATGAAGATCGCGCAGGACCCCGTGTCGCTTGAGACCCCGATCGGTGAGGAGGAGGACAGCCACCTCGGCGACTTCGTCGAGGACACCGACAGCCCCGCGCCCTCCGAGACCGCGTCCTACGCCTTGCTCCGCGAGCAGCTGCTTACGGTTCTGAACACCCTGACCCCGCGCGAAGCCGACGTGCTGAAACTCCGTTTCGGGCTTGCCGACGGTCGTCAGCGGACGCTTGAGGAGGTCGGACGGCGTTTCAACATCACCCGTGAACGCATTCGTCAGATCGAGGCGAAAGCCCTGCGGAAACTCCGCCATCCGAGCCGTTCCAAGATCCTCAAGGATTATCTGGACGTCTAACGCGTTTTTTTCGGAAAACCGAGCGATTATTTGCGTGAAAACGATTGACAATCGCCCTCCGTATGGTGTAAAATATACCTGTATGAGTTCTCCCTCTCTATGGAAAGGAATGCCGAAATGATGAAGAGATTCTTTGCCGTTCTCCTTCTCGGGTGTATGCTTTGCCTTGCGCTTGCGGGATGCGGGAAAACAGATCTGCAAAAATCCCAGGAATATCTGGATACACATCCGCCCAAGGAGACGAAACACTACAGCGTTTCCTTTGCCCTCGTGTCGGATGAGAAGATCGACGATTTCGTCCTTCAGAAGATGCAGGCAAAGTTCAACGAGTATACCGAAGCCAATTACAATATCCGCGTTGAGTTCACGAATGTGACTGCCGCGGAGTACGCGGATTGGCTGGAGGAAGAGTTCGACAGGGTCGAACCCGTTTACAATGCCCGCGTCGCGGCGGAGCAAGCCGCCCTCGGTACCGGAACTGTGCCCGGAACGGAGCCCGCGCCCGCAACGAGCGCCCCCGCGTCGGACGCGGTTACGGCGGACGCAACCGGGTCCTCCGGGGTGATCGGTTCGGATCTTCGCGAAGTGTATCCCGCGATCCGGCAGGATCAGTTCGACATTATCTATATCGACAGCTACGATACGTTTTCTTCGCTTATCGCAGAGGGACGGCTTCGCGATCTGACCGAAGAGCTGAAGGTGCTTTACCGTCCGCAAACGACGAAGGACAATCTGACTCTCTTCGAGTCCGCGAGCGTCGGCGGCAAGATCTACGCCGTTCCGAGCAGCCGTCTGCAATCGGATTATATGTACGTCCGCTTCAATATCGCGAAAGCGGCGGAGTTCAACTATGGGGCGGACTCCGACAGTTCGAAGATCAACTATGCGCAGATCTCCGACAATTCGAGTATCAAATGGCTGAAAAAAGGGCTTGAGAGCGCGGGTGAGAATCCCGACGATTATATTCAGGGCGGATTCGTCGGCGACTACGCGTACCGTTTTGAACTTGCCGAACCCGACGAAAACGGGGAAGCGACCTGGTTGGTCTACGCGAAGACGCTGAAGGATGAAACCGTGTCGCCCGCGGTCGAGTTGAGCCATATGCCCTCGATCAACAAGAGCGATCTGATGAACGGGATGCTTGCCGTGACGAAGTTCGCCTACGTGGACAACAACGGTACGCTGACGACCGACAAGGACGACTACTGCCCGGCGGTCAGGATCCTGCACGCGATTGAAACCAACCCTGAACTGCACACCGTTCTTCAGTACGGCGCCGAGGGGCTGACCTATACGCTGCAAAACGTTGTGAACGGCGACGAGGTCGTGACGGTCGTGAAAAAACTGACCGAAAACGAGTACTCGTACGAGATCGATCCGAAATACACGGGCAGCATTTTCTCGCTCTATCCGACGATCGAAGAGTATGAGAAGAACTACGCGACCGGGGTAGAATGGACGACGTATAACTGGAAACAGTATACCGATACGAAGATAACGGGTGACATTATTGATTTCAAACTTGAGATCACTCAGCCCAAAGACGCGGGCTGCACCGCGACGCTCAGCACGACCTTCGGAAGGAACGGGCAGACCGTGATCCTGACCGCCGTTCCCGCCACGGGCTATCAGGTGACGAGTTGGGTGATCAAAGCCCCCAGCGACGGCGATCCGGATACGTCCCTCGCGGGAGACGAAGAAGGTGCGAAACCTTTGGTTATCGAGTACGAGGTAAACAATCCCCCGACCGGGACTTTCAAGGTCACCTTCGACAAGATTCCCGAGTCGACCGCGGCGCAGGGAACCGGTCCCGCGGCGGAAGAATGAGCGCCCGGGGGCAATACAATTGATTCGGGGGACGCCGGAATTGTCCGGCGTTCCCCGTCGTATGACTTCCCGCGCTTCCTTCCGGGTTCCCGCTTCGGAAGAGGCTGGGGAGGCGGATCGGCGAGCGCAAGAACGAGCGTTCCGTCAGTGCCGTTACAAGTAAGATATTTTTCTTTCAGGAGGATGCAATGATAAAGTTCGGATGGGCTGAAACAGACGTCACACCCAAGGAGAAGATCGCTCTTCAGGGCGAGTTCTACGAGCGCGTGACGAACGAGGTCGAGACGCCGCTGACCGTAACGGCGCTCGCGATCGACGCCGACGGGGATCAGACGGTCTTCGTTTCCTGCGATCTGGTCGAGATCCCCACGCAGACGGTCGAGGAGGTGCGCGCAAAGGTCAGAGCGCCGGGGCTCGATCCCATGAAGATCATCATCTCGGCGGTACATATCCACAACTCCTATACTATGCCTGCCATGATCCCGTTCCCGTTTGAGAAGGGGCGGAACTCGCACAAAATGTTTATGGAGTACAAGCCCGCCGAGTGCGTCTACGTTCCCGAGGTGACCTCTGACGACTGTATGAGCCCGGACGAATCTGAAAAGTATCTCGTCGCCGCGATCGCCAAAACGGTCGAGACCGCGTGGGCGAATCGCGCTCCCGGCGGATATGCTGCGGGATTCGGACGCGCCGCCGTCGGGATGAACCGCCGCGTCTGCTATTCCGACGGAACGGCGAAGATGTGGGGCGACGCCGACACCGCGACCTTCACCGAACTTGAGGGCGGCAACGACAACGGCGTCGAAATGATGTTCGTTTACAATGAAAAGAAAGAGTTTACCGGCGTCGTCGCGAACATTGCCTGCCCGGCGCAGGTGATGGAGCAGCGTTCGATCATCTCCTCCGACTACTGGGGCAAGGTCAAGATCCTGCTCCGGGAGAAGTACGGCAAGGGGATCTTCCTGCTTCCGCTCTGCGCGGCGGCGGGCGACCAATGCCCGCGGGATCTGATCCGCTGGGTCGAACCCGAAACGCCGATCAAGGATCCCAACGTCATCCGGCACGATCCGAAGCCGCGCGACGCCGATCCCTCGATGTTCGACGTCAAGGGGACCTGGAAGATCGGACGGCGCGTCTTCAACGAGATCGACGCCGCGCTCGAAGAGGTCACCGAGATCAAGACCGAGGCGGTACACCGTCACACGGTCGAAAAACTCGTTCTTCCGCTCCGGCGTGTCACCGACGCCGAGTGCGCCGCGGCAAAGGAAGCGATCAAGGACTTCTTCAAGGGGAAGACGGTCGTAAACTATATGGACTCCGCCGCGCTTTACGTTTACGCGGGGACGATCCTTCGTCACTCGTTGCAGGAGCATAATTCAACGCTCCCGATCGAGGTGCAGTTCGTCCGGATCGGGGATCTGGCGTTCGCGTCCAACCCCTTCGAGCTCTTCCTCGATTACGGCAACCAGATCCGCGCGCGCAGCGCGGCGCGGCAGACCTTCCTTCTGCAGCTGACCAACGGTTCGCTTGGCTATCTGCCGACCGAAAAAGCCGAGAAACACGGGCATTACAGCGCCTACGTTTCGAGCGGCTACGTCGGTCACGAGGGCGGCGCGCTTCTCGTTTCGGAGACGCTCGACGCCATCAACCGTCTGTTTGATATCGTCTGAACGACAGAAAAGAAAGGATAAAACAATGGGAAAAATCGGTTTCGTAGGATTCGGAGAGGTCAACACGCCTGTTGAAGTCATCATCCGGAAATGCAAAGCCGCCGAGGCGGCTCTGAAAGGGGAGGGGCTCGACCTCGTTTCGGTCTATCCCGTCGCCGACGATTATGAGGAAAAACAGGTCAAGGACGCCGTGAAGCGCCTGTCCGCAGAGAGTTTTGACGCGCTCGTCGTCTGCGTCGCGGGTTGGATCCCGACCCACGCCGTCGTGAAGGTCACCGAGCAGTTCCGGCATCTGCCGATGGTACTTTGGGGTCTTTGCGGCTGGTATGAGGGCGACCGTCTCGTCACCACCGCCGATCAGGCGGGGACGACGGGGCTCCGCGCCACCTTCGAGGGGCTGGGCTACACCTTCAAATACGTCTACGACGTGATGGGCAAAAAGACCAAGAGCGACGTCGTCGCTTCCTATTGCCGCGCCGCCGTCGCCGCAAAGGAACTGCTTTCTGCGAAGGTCGGTATGGCGGGTTACCGCGATATGAACCTCTACGGCACGCTTTACGACGGCGTCTCCCTGAAAAAGACGACCGGCGTCGAGATCGAGACCTTCGAGATGCTCGAAATGCAGCAGAGATACGAGAAGATCACCGACGCCGAAAAAGAGAAAGTGGTCGAGGAACGCATCAAGAAGTGGCACTTCCTGAAACCCGCGAACCCCGATTCGATGAAGAAAGCGGCGGGCTACTATCTCGCCGTCAAGGCGATCGCCGAGGAGCGGAATTACAGCTCGATCTCGATCAAGGACGTCGACGGGATGAAGAAGCTTTGCGGATTCCCGCCCGCCCCGATCTTTATGCTGCTCTCCGAGGACGGCTACACCACCGTTCCCGAGAACGATTCGCTCGGCGCCGTGACCCAGCTGCTGATGAAGAAACTTACCGGTCAGCTCGCCGGTTATCTTGAGTTCTACGAGTTTTTCGACAAGAGCGTGCTCGCCGGCGTGCCCGACTTCGTCGCCGCCGATATGGTGGACGGCGATACCTACACCGTGCTTCCCGCCGCCTTCGGTCTGCTCGATCAGGGCATCCTGAATGTCTCGAAGGTCAAGACCGGGACGGTCACGATGTCGCGCCTGATCTTCAAGGACGGCAAATATACGATGCAGATCATCCTCGGCGACGGCAAGACTCCGCCGAAGTGGGAGGAATGCGGATGGGATCAGCCCGCGCCGCAGCTTTCCGCCCTTGAGATCGGGATCCCCGACGTCGAGCGCTTTGCCGAGAACGTCGCCTGCCAGCATTACATTATTACCTACGGCGACAACCGTCAGGCGATCCGCAACCTGTGCGCGATCCTCGGGATCGACGTGCTGGAACTCTGATCGGTGAAAAAGATGAAGACCTTTCTCGGACTCGACGTCGGAACGACGTCGCTGAAAGCCGCGATCTTCGACGAAACGGGGAAGCGGCTCGGCTTCCGGTCGGTCGATTACACCCTCGATACCGACCCGGAAACGGGAACGATCGAGTTTGACGCCGAGTCCTATATCACGATGTGCAAGACCGTGATCGCCGAGCTTTCCGCCGAGTGCGGAAAACCCGACGCGCTCTCGGTCGACACCCAGGGAGAGACGATGATCCTTACCGACAAGGCGGGAAAACCGCTTTGTCCCGCCGTCGTCTGGCTCGACAACCGCGCCGAGCGCGAGGCGGATGAGGTCAAGCGCGATTTCGGTCTGAAACGCGTCTACGAGATCACGGGGCAGCCCGAGATCACGGCGGGCTGGCCGGCTTGCAAACTCCTATGGTTCAAGCGGAACCGCCCCGAGATCTTTGCCGGGATCGACCGGGTCTTCCTGCTCGAAGACTGGATCCTCTACCGTCTGACCGGCAATTTCGTGACCGAGCCGACCATCCAGTCCTCGTCGGTTTACTTCGATATTTCAAAACGCGACTGGTGGCGCGAGATGCTCGATTATATCGGGCTGCCCGAGGCGCGGTTCCCGAAGATTCTGCCGAGTATGACGGTCTGCGGCGACTACGAGGGGATCAGGGTCGTTACCGGCGCCCTTGATCAGATCGCCGGAACGGTCGGCTGCGGCGTCGTCGACGAGAGCGAGATCAGCGAGATGACCGGAACGATCATGGCGATCTGCGCGATGACCGATACGATCCCGCCCTACGATCCCGCAAGCATCATCCCCTGCCATCTGCACGCGATCCCGGGCAAATACTGCCGGATCCTCTGGTCGAGTACCGCCGGGATGGCGCTCAAATGGTTCAAAAACGGGTTTGCCGAGAACTATTCCTTTCGCGAACTCGACGGTCTGGCGAAAGAGATCCCCGCCGGCTCGGACGGGCTGACGGTGCTTCCGTACTTTACGGGATCGACGATGCCGAAATACAATCCCGAGGCGACGGCGGTCTTTTCGGGCGTGACGCTCGCCCATACGCGGGGGCATTTCGCCCGCGCGATCATGGAGTCGATCGCGTTTCTGCTCCGCGAGGATCTCGCCTATATCGGCGCCGACGCGGTCCGGGAGATCCGGATCACGGGCGGCGGCGCTTCGAGCCCGCTCTGGGCGCAGATCAAAGCCGACGTGACGGGGAAGACGCTTCGCACCGTCAGTGAGAGCGAGACGGCTTGCCTCGGCTGCGCGGTCTTCGCCGCGGTCGGGATCGGCGCGTTTCCGTCGGTGTCCGACGCCGCGGGAAAACTCGTCTGCCCCGACAAACGCTACGCTCCCTCCGGCGCGGATTACGAGGACGCCTACCGGCGTTTCGCCGCGCTCGACGAGAAAATGAATCAAGTGAAAGGAATCTGAAATGTATCGGAATTATAAGATCCGCGCCCCCTATTTCGAGATCGGGCCCAAGTGCTTTATGTGGGGCGAGCGGATGCTCAGACTCGCGAAAAAGATCGACGAGATCGCCGGAAAATACGACCTTGACGTCATCGTCACGCCGCAGTATACCGACATCCGTCTGCTTGCCGAGAACACCGAGAATATCCACGTCTACGCCCAGCATATGGACACGCTTCGTCCGGGTCGTGGACTCGGCTCGGTTCTGCCCGAGGCGATCAAAGAGGCGGGCGCCGTCGGCGTTATGCTGAACCACGCGGAAAAGAAACTGACCCTCGAACAGATCCGCGAGAGCATCGCGCGCGCCGACGAGGTCGGGCTTGCCTCGATCGTCTGCGCCGACAGCGTTGAAGAGATCCGGCAGGTCGCCCTGATGGGTCCGAACCTCATCGTCGCCGAGCCGACCGAACTGATCGGGACCGGCGTGGCGAGCGATATGGGTTACGTCCGCGACACCATCGAGGCGGTCCGGAAGATCAATCCCGACATCATGGTTCTGCAGGGCGCGGGAATCTCGGGTCCCGAGGACGTGGCGAACGTCATCCGCGCCGGCGCGCAGGCGACCGGCTGCACCAGCGGCGTCATGAAGGCGAAGGATCCCGAGGCAGCTGCGGAGGAAATGCTCTGGACGCTCCGCAAGACCTGGGACGAGGTACACGGAAAATGAAGGACGCGATCGTAGACGGCGCTCTCGCGGCGTTTCAGACCGAGAGCGAATCGATCCTCGCAACCGCGAAGGTGATCGACCGAGAGGGGTTCCTCCGGGCGGCTGAACTGCTTGCCGCGGCGCCCCGGATCGCCTCGACCGGCTGCGGACACAGCGGGATCGCCGCGCGGCACTTCGCGCATCTGATGTGCTGCTGCGACCGTCCGGCGCGGTTTCTCTCGCCGGCGGAGGCGGTTCACGGCGGTCTCGGCTTCCTCGAAAAAGGCGACGTCCTGCTCTGGACGTCGAGAGGCGGGAAAACCGACGAACTCTTCCCGATCGTCTCGGTCGCCCGCGAAAAGGGCGTGACGGTGATCGGCGTGACCGAGAACCTGTCCTCGCCGCTCGCTTCGCAGTCCGACGTCGTGATCCCGATCAAAGTCACGCGCGAGTGCGACCCCGACAACTGTCAGGGGACGACCAGTTTCGCCGTCACCTGCGCCGTTTTCGACGCGCTCCAGACGGCGGTGATCGGTCTGACCGGTTTCGGGAAGGAAAAGTTCGCCGTGATCCATCCCGGCGGCGCCGTCGGCAAACGCCTGAACGGCGTCCAATAACAGCGTATAAAAAAAGAACATAAAAGGAGACGAACACAATGGAATTCATCGTATTTCAGAAGGAACTGGAACTGCAGTCGAGAGGGTGGATCCCCACGTTCCACGACGTATCCAAGGAGATCCGCGAGATCGTCAAGGCGTCGGGCGTGAAGAACGGGACGGTCTGCGTCGCGTCGCACCACACGACCTGCTCGGTCATGGTGCAGGAGTGCTCGCACGACATCGACAGCTTTGACCTCGAGTATCTGCAGCACGATCTGCTCGACATCATGCGGAAACTCGTTCCCGATTTCAAGGAGGAGCATCAGTACCGTCATCCCGGGCCGCTCCATTCCCAGTTCGGCAGATACGTCAACGAGCCGGGCGACTTTACCAGTATGAACACCGACGGGCATCTGCGCTCGGTCTTCTTCGGCAGAAGCGAGACGATGACGATCAAAGACGGGGAACTCGAC
>Ga0310696_10002013_pt1 | contig 27953 bp, 25 predicted proteins | sample AusTroGonzalo_MG_4_FD_203885 | JGI IMG/M metagenome (GOLD analysis project Ga0310696, IMG submission 203885) | Bovine rumen microbial communities from tropical cattle in Woodstock, Queensland, Australia - Gonzalo_02 (v2) (version 2) | ecosystem: Host-associated > Mammals > Digestive system >...
GGTTGCCCTTGTCGTCCTGGAAGACAACCTGGCTGTATGGGTGCTGATGCTGCTTGTCGTCCATGCGCTTTGACTGGCCGAGCCACAGGGTTTCGTTGCGCCACATGATAGGTTTCATGGCATCCATCATTTCCTCCAGAGTCTGAGGAGCCTCGATGACCTTCGATACCATGTCTAAACGGCCATAGCCTGGTCCCCATGACTGCAATGCTGACCACTTTGGAGTGATGTAGTAGTTGGCATGACCGAATTGGTAAGGGATGTAGTTCACCTCGTCCTGGGCGATCTCTATGAGTCCGTAATTGCCAGTGGCATCGCCGATGAGGAACGCCATGTTAACCATGGTGTAGCCATCACCATAAGGAGCCTGGGTATACCAATCGTAGCTGTTCTTCACAAATTCTACAGCCTCCTTGACGGTAGCACAGTTTTGTGATACCAACTGAGGAATAGACATATTGTATGCTCTAAGCTCGCTCCATGGCTTGCCGTCGGCACGAGTTGTCTCGCCATGAGTGGAGTGCAGTCCGAAGCACAGCAGTTTGTCATCTCTTTCGCGGAGATCCACCTCGATATAGAGTCCAGTTTCATTCATACAGTCGGTAGAAATGAATGGAACCATGTCGGTAAATGCCTGAGGCAGCTCGTCCATCTGCTGCATCTCATGATAAGTGGCTAATACGTTAGGCAGGTAGGCCACACAGAAGTTCTTATACTTGCCGTAAGTGGTCTTGAACACGAAAGCAGGGCTTTGTGAGATGTCCAAATCCATGTTGCGGCCGAAAATGACTTCGCCTTTGTCGTTCTTTTTCACCATGGCTGTACAACCGCCTCCTGGCAGTTTCAGCTTGTCAAACTGGGTGTTAATGGCTGCCAATCCTCTCTCTTCGATAGCAGGATCGGTAAAGTCGGGCAGTTCAATGACATAGTTGCCCAAGTCCTTGAAGTTCTTGTGTTCAACAACTTCAGATTCCCATAATTTTTCGCCTTTGAAACCTTGGGCATTTTCTTTTGTCGCATCGCTGAAACCGACCATTGTCAGCATGCCGGCTGCAAGCAGTGCAAATGATAAGAATTTTTTGTAACGCATATTTTTAATGGTTTAAAGATTATGGTTTAGAGGCTAAAGACTATATTTATAATAGACAGCTCCTTCGCGGACTCCTATTTGCAAGCTGCGGGTCTTGTAGTTGTAGATAGAGGTGTGGAGTGTCTCCCAAAGGTCGTTCTTCACCTTTCTGTCTCTGTTTCCCCAGCTCCTTAAAGTTTCCTTGAAGCCATTTATGAAGCGGTTGTCCTTGCCCTTGATGAGGTTGTTGAGGTCGCCGTGAGGACTTCTCTGCTTGTCGGTAGCGTTGATGAGGTCTTCTTTGGTAATCAGTTCAGGCATTGATTCGGAATACCAGAAGTTATCCTGATAGATGTTGTACATGTTGGAGTAGTTGACCGTGTACATGATATCCTGCATGTGCTGGACGGTAAGGCTGTCTGGTCCGCCGATGATTTCGTATGCGGTCTTGGCAGCAGCCTCCAGAATCTCGTAGCGCTCAAATCCAACAGGATGTTCGGTGGCTGAGAGCAGACGGCCTTTGCGGTCGAGTGAGGCATCGAACTGCCAGAGGTTGAAGTTTGTCATGATGAAGATATCGCCCTTGCTATGATAGAAACGAGCTTTGTCTCCACCAACGACAGCGATGTCCTTCTCGTCTTGTGAGATGCAGCACAGCTTACGGAAGCTCTTGCCACCCTCGGTGAACGGAATATATTCTAATATCACGGTGCTTACAGTATTATCGTCGGCTGAGCGAGGTCCGGTAACCATCAGGTGTGTCTCAAAACCATGAGTTCCTACTGAGAACCAGTCGTATTTTTCCATGACTGGAATGATGTCGGTAAGATAGCCGCAGTTGTCAAGGATGACTCGTGGTGCCATGAATTCCATCATGTCGTCGTCTTGTGTCTCTGTTTTCATCTGCCATTTGCCAAACTCCTGGGAGAGAACTACGTTGATGTTGACACATATACCAGAATCGTTAATGCCATCCATAGTTGCATATGGCAACAGTTCAAACTCTTTGTGGTACTGTCCGTCGCCTGCCATCTCGTTCGACAGGAATGGCGCTGAGACAACGGCAAGTGAAGCGTGACGTTTGTCAGTTTTGCTTGCACGAATCACAAACTCGGCACCGTTTTCAAAGTACCAGTCGAGATTGCGGCCTCTGAAGTCACCCAGAGAAATGGAAGAGCAAGCAGGCAAAACTGGTCTGAACTTCTCAAATCCGGCTTTGCTGAGTGAATAGTCGAAATCATTCTCAAATGTAGCTTCGTACAGATAGTCAGTCACCTTCTTGACTTTGAAATCTGGATTTTGATTGCCTTGGGCATTTTTGCAACTGACTGCTGTAAGCATACCTGCTATCAACAGTGCAAATGATAATAATTTTTTGTAATTCATCATAATTTTACTTTTTGAAAGGATTTAGAATGCTAATGAGGCAATGAAATTCACGTGCATTTTGTTATAAACAGGATTGTATATACCAGCAACACTTAGTGGAATAATGAAATTCTTAATTGCTGCATTATAGGTATATTTCAATTCAACGTTACAAACGCTAAAGTTCTTGTCATAACCATTGTACAAACTCTTGTTCAATGCAGCACCTACTGCCAAAGAAATCCTATTGTTATTTAGAAAATCATAATAGGTTCCAATTTCAGCATAGGTAGAATAAGCTTGTTTCTCTTTCTTGTTGCCTTCATCATCAACCACAGAGTATCTATCAGCGCCATAGAAGAAGTTGCTCACTGTTAAATACACAGGAGCTTTCGCTGGAGCAAAAGTGATTACAGCTTCTACCAAATGACCAGTTTGACCTGTTTTGTAATTAAAATACCGGTCGATAGGTGATGTGGTGGTGGCATAGTAAAGATCATTCAAGCCAATAGTTAACCACCAGAAAGAATAACTTAAGCCAAAATTCACTACACTAAACTTGCCATTAAGAGCATACCCCCCCAAAATATAAGCGTTGAAACCTTTGTTAGAGTAATAAATGCCAGGGAATACAACGGGTGCTGCATCCTCTGTCATCATTTCCATACCACGCCAAATGTACTTAGTTTGAAGTTGTAAGCACAAATGGAAGTTGGACTCTTTTAACTTGGCGCCCCAAGAATTCTTTTGAGGTTCGCTACTAACTGTGTCCTGTTCACTCTGGGCAAAAGCCGTGGTGGCTATTGTCATAATTGCAATTGAAATAAACAGTTTATTCATCTTGTATTATACAATTAATTATTTAGACCTAAATCATTATTCTTAGAAATTCCACAAAAACGTTACTCTCAAAAATAAAAACTACTCTTGAGAACTGACGTATATGCACAAGGCGCAGGCTGCAGAATTATATAATCATAAAAGATTATTTACAATTCTGTAAAGCTTAAGCATGGTATGATATTGAATTACGCGGGCTGATGGGAGTGCATCCAGGCGGTGACGGTTTGGCCTTTGGCTTTTTTGAAGGCGGTGCCAAAGGTGATGTAGCTCTGGAAGCCGCTCTCATAGGACAACTGGTTGGCGGTGAAGATTCGGCCTGTACTCAGGGCCTCATCATAGAGTCTGATGAAGTGCTGTACGCGAAGGCCGTTGATGTAGGAGTTGTAGGATTGGCCCGTCCTGGAGAAATATTGGCTCAGATAAGTTCTGTTGGTGCCAATGAGTCCTGCAAGCTGGGAAAGGGACACGTCATGACGCAGATAGTACTGCTCTTCCACGCAGTGCTTCTGGAGAAGGATCTCAATCTTTGAAAAGACATCTACTGGGGCCGATGCTGTGTCCTGAGGCTGGGTCTCCGGCTCTTTAAGTGTTTGCAAAGTCTCAACTCTCCACAGAAGGATAAAGATGAGCGCTATATCCATCAGTTCTATGATGATATCATATCGAGTATCCAGAATGAAGAAGTTGTAGATGATGGGAGTGAGCATGAAAGCAATAAGTACAATCATGCTTGTCACTATTTCCTTATGCTCAAGGTCTGCATAGTTTTCACTAAGCCAGCTCTGATATTCCCTGACATACCGCCACCCCATAAAAATGACGAAAGCCATCAGTGAGCAGAAAACAATTATAACCAATGGGGTATAGGTCTTGTCTGTGAAAAAGAACAGACATATATCCAGCAAGGCGAGTCCTTCCACAAGCAGTATGGGCCAAACAGGACGCTTGCGATCCTGCAGCATTGCGAACAATGTAAACATCATCGCCGGCAGGGAGATCAGTGCATCAAGCAATATGCAAAGCTCCGTGCTTGGGGTGACATCGGCCGCAATGAGATCATAATAGAATACTTTCCACCAGATATGACCAAGCGCAATGGTGGCTATGAAAATAGCCGCACACCTGCGAAGGCGCACCGGCGACTGGATACCAGGCTCATACGCATTCCCTTTCCTGAAAAAAAGGTACAAAGAGGCATATATAGCCGTCACGGATGCCACCACATATATAAGCGGAAACCAAAAATTCCCAATTGTATAATGCTCAATCATTCGCAAATCCCGTTCGTTCTCCACAAATATAAAAAAAAACTTTGGATGTGTGGGCGGTCTTACAATTCAACTGTCTCTAAAAGTTTTATTGCGGTATTTTTCTGAGCAAATGAGCGAATAAACCCCTATATAACAAAAAACCGCCGCTGTGATAGCGTCGGGTATATAGCGAATTTCAGAGGAGGCCGTTATATTTGGCCAAATCTGTATGTTGTTTTAGGGTAGCGGGAGTGGGTCACGATCCCACGACCTCCGGATTATGAATCCGACGCTCTAACCAGCTGAGCTACCCCGCCAAGGTTGTTGAGATAGAAGGACAACCACCCTTAGGAAGCTACGGTTTATTTTAGAAACAGCTATATATTTGATTATTTGCTTGTTACTAAATCATAATAAACTAAGATAAATTTGGATATATCGAAAAGTGTGCGTAAATTGCGTGCGTAATTTTAAAGGAAGGAAGTTATGGTCAACTTCTATTTGGAGAATCGCACGAACAAGAAACAGGAAGCCGTCATCAGGGTCTCCATCGCTATCCGCGGAGCCCGCCTGGTCACTTCAACCGGGTACAATATCAAGCCTGCGGATTGGAATGCAGAGAGGCACGAGGTCAAGCCCAGAAAGGAAAACTGGAAGAAGCAGACCACCTACGATATCAATACAGCGCTTGGCGACATCAGGCGACATTTCGATACCTACGAGAAGGACCATGGTGAAGTGACGGAAGAAGAGCTGCGAAAGGAGTTCAAGACCTTCATGGGTAGAGTTGAAGTCAAGGAGGAAATCCCAGCCGCCACCGAAAAGCCCAAGGAGCCCACTTTCTTCGAGCGTTTCGACCAATTCATTCAGGAGGAGAGCATCAACAATATGTGGGTGCCATCCACCAAGCGCGCCCTCAACGTTATCAAAGGCCACATTGAGGCCTGGAATCCAGAGACCTCCTTTGATATGCTCACAGAATCCGTCCTCAGCCAGTATATCAACTACCATCGCACAGATCTGGGGCAACGGGAAGTTACCGTGGAGAAGCAATGGCGCTACTTCAAATGGTTCCTGGACTGGGCCACCCGCAAGGGATACAACACCAACACAGCCTATCAGCGATTCAAGCCCAAGTTCAAGACAACCGACAAGACCATCGTCTTCCTGGACTGGGACGAGTTGATGCTCCTGTATAAGTACAAGGTTCCCAAGACCGGCACCAAAGTCAAACTCAAGACCAATGACGGCATTGAGTATGAAAAGACCGTCGGCCTCTCTTCCGCCCTGGATCGCGTGCGGGATATGTTCTGCTTCTGCTGTTTCACATCCCTCCGCTACTCCGACATGCGCAACCTCAAGCGCTCAGACATCGTGGATGGCGTTATCAACCTCACCACTATCAAGACACACGACAAGATTGCTATAGAACTGAACGATTACTCAAAGGCTATCCTGGACAAGTACGAAGGCATGGTCTTCCCCGGCGGCACCGCTCTCCCCGTCATCAGCAACCAGAAGATGAACGACTACCTGAAGGAGTTGGCCGAGTTGGCCGGCCTCAACGCCCCCGTCACCCAGATCTACTACAAGAACGGCGAGCGCATTGAGGAGACCAAGCCCAAATACTCCGTCATTGGAACCCACGCCGGCCGTCGCACCTTCATCTGCAACGCCCTCTCCATGGGCATACCTGCCGATATCGTCATGAAATGGACCGGCCACTCCGACTACACCGCCATGAAGCCCTATATCGACATCGCTCAGTCCGAAAAGAGCAAAGCAATGGCGAAGTTTAACGAGAGATAGTTAGTGGTTGCTAGTAAGTAAGAGAATCTCCATCCCATTTTCTTAAATTAGGATGAGGGTCCAAATAAACCTTTGTCTTCGACACTAGCTGATCTTGAACGTACTGTAACCGAGCAGAGATTGCAGCGTTTTCTTTTGTCCCGGGTAATAATAATTCGGCATGAGCGGGATTCCCACAAATAGGATCTCTGACGACATCTTTTGCGCCACAGATCTTCGCAATTCCCTTCGTAATAAGGCCAAATCCCTTGAACTCTTTTGGGTTTTTTGTTGAAGAGGCTTTTTTCGCCACCTTTTTGGCAAGCCTTTTACACTTGTTTTCCGTCGAATAATCCAAACGAGTAACGGATACTTCTGGTGTCCCCTTTGTCGGATTAAATGCATTCGACCTTAGTTTTCCGTTCTTAAAATGAAGAGGGGATAGCAAGAACCGGACTAGCCGTTCGGACTCGTCTACATGTGCTGGGATGAACAACTTTGATAATAAATCACACATTGACTGAGACAATGGACTGAATCTCATTATCCAATGCGGAAATAGAATCTGCCGATATTTCAACAGCGTCTATAAATGCTACTTCGTGCTGAAGTTTTGCTACATAATAGGACATATCATAAGCACCAACACATAAGGATACCTTTTCGTCAAATGAGTTAGACCATTTGAGAGAAATAGTGCCATTGGTGTTTGGGAAAATGTCCTGCAATTGTTCTAAGGATTCCTCGGAAAGGAGACGGATAACTGTAGTTGTTGCACTGGCTGCCAATGCAGAAACGGGAATAGCGTCATAGCCATCCCAGTTATTATCAAGAGATCGAAAAGAAAAAATCTGCGACACCAAATCTCGAACCAAATTCTCTTTCTTAGTTTGTTCATTTGTGGCAGAACGTTCTTCCCACTTTTGAAAGGTGGTTATTAGTTGACTCAAGCAATCTGCAATAGCATATACTTGTTCGACATCTCCTTTTTCGTTGGAAAAAGGCAGAAGTTTATAATCTGGTTGTGCAAATGTCAAGGCTCCAGCCACGGCTCCTACGATAATCATCTTATCGAATGCAGTGGAACGATAAACGGGCATCGGTGGACGCGTGAATGCTGGCACATCACCCGCATCAAACTTATTATTGTTCATAACCGAGAAGATTCGTCTTAAGATTATCACTAGTTATGCCAAAAAAGATGTTGAATACCTCGTTATTCAATGACGTGCAACTATTGGTAAGATCTCGTGTATTAAAAGGCTTGATTAATCCCAAATCAATATCAATAACCACGGATCCAATCAAAGGGCGTTTAGAATTATCGAATTGCGGAATACCGTAATTAAGGTTTAGGTTGTAAGTCTGATCTCTTAATACAAAAGAGTACATTGCTTGAGACATGCTCTCCATACTAGGAAAAGCGCAAGCATCGTTAATGAAGTTAGGTGCAATTAAATCTTTAAGGATGCTGGTAACATCTGGTGCTTGTGATTGAAAATTCGCTATGTTTAACTTCCTTTCTGAGCAGAAGCGGATTGTCGTAACGCCTATTTCTCTTAAAAGGGAGGAAATGCTTTCGATAATTGGGATTACTTCTTCAAATCTTGAGTAATTGTTTCCTAAAAGAGTTAATACCAGAGAGCTATTGTTAAGATGGATATTAGATAAACCATTGGCGGAAATCATTATATATCCATTCCCGCTCTCTGATCTTACAAGTGGCGTTTGATTTCCATTAAGATTAATCGTGTATGACATATCTTTCCCTTGGGTGAAGCGAGGGAAATAAGAGGCCATTTTATCTCTGATAAGCGACTCAAAAGGTTTCAAATCGACGGCGTCATAGCGAAAGGCAAATGTGACTGATCGCAAGAAGTTGTGCCTAAAGATATTCCTCTCTCTATTTTCAAAACCAAAAGCCATACGATGTTGTCATTTATGTTCTTTTTGCAAAAATAATAAAATATTGCTTTCATCTCACAAAAACCACACCATTGGCAGCCTGCACACTACGATTTTTTTTCATTTTACACCCCTTTTCATAACCTTACTCCATTACACCCTAATTCCCGAAAGTGAACTGTGGATTTGACAGTTTCTTTCGGGAATTGCTGATTTGTGTCAAATTGGCCATACCACAATCATGTATTTGAGTGTATTGAAATTTCATAGGTTTTCAACATTTAAAATAGTGTAAAATGCGTATAATCAGGCTATTGATGATTCAAAAATAAGCACTCATCTTTGCGTCAGATTAATCTGCGTAACACGCACAACCGGTTGTGTTTTCATTAACTTAATTTCGGTTGAACTATGTTTATCGAAGACACGACACCCATCGCAGCGCTAACCGTTGCGGACCTTAAGAAACTGCTCAAAGACTCCCTGCGCGAGCAAAAGATTGACGCTATTCCGCCTGTCACCACACCCGGAAAGCGCTACGTCTATGGACTCAAAGGAATTCAGGATCTCTTCGGCGTGTGCCATCTCACAGCCCAGCGCTACAAGGACGGCTTCCTCTCCCCCGCCTGCATCCAGAACGGGAGGAAAATTGTGGTCGATGTAGACTTGGCGATGGAACTGTTCAAGAATAAGGAGGCTGCGCTATGATGACCTGGCTCACCCATCCAGAGAAAGCCGTCGAGCGGCTGGCCTTCTCGCCCCACATCTCCTTCTTCAAGCGCCCAGTCAGCAACACCGTACCCTTCAAGGACATCACCCTTATTGAAGTCTACAGTTACCTCAAGAGCGACTACGCCAAGGAGCAGACCGAGCGCCTTCGCGCCATCACGGACAAGTTCCAGGCCTCCCGTTTCAAGGCCGAGAACTTCGACTACGTCACTTTTGGTGGCACCTTTACCACCCGTCGCAACACTGATATCAAGTTCCCCTCGGATCTTCTTTGCCTGGACTTCGACCACGTCCCCAACGTGCCGATGTATCGAGAAATGCTTCTCCGTGACCGTGAATTCTCCACTGCCCTCCTCTTCACCAGTCCCTCCGGCAACGGCATCAAATGGGTCATCCCCATCCGCACAGACACTCACCTTTATGAGGAAGTCTTCCGTGCAGTGAGCAACTACATCCAGTCCACCTACGGACTTCAGCCGGACCAGAAATGCAAGGACATCGCACGCGCCTGCTTCCTGCCCTATGACCCCGAGGCTTATATCAACCCTAAATACGTCCCGCCCTATGCTGAACGATAGTTTCTTCCAAAAGTGGCTTGATCAGCCCCAGTCTCCCTCCCAGAACCCGTCAGTGCCCACCCCGGACACTGACCCCCAAAGGGACATCGAACTCGTCACACAGCGCATTGAAACAGCCGGCATAGACCTCACAGCCGATTACGGCGACTGGCTTTGCATCGGCTTTGCCCTTGCCGATGCCTTGGGAGAATCCGGTCGCTCCTATTACCACCGTCTCAGCCGCTTCTATCCCGCATACAACCAGCAGGAATGCGACCGCCAGTACGACAACTGCATCCGGTCCAACGGTCACGGCGTCACCATCCGCACCTTCTTCCGCCTGGCCAAAGACCACGGCATCTCCATCTCCGTTCCATCACTGCCATCAAAACCATCACTTCCATCACCGGCCCTCTCTGGAAATCAGTATCAGGAAGCCCTCCGTGATGCTAATGATGGAACTGATGGTAACGATGGAAAACTCCTCATGCCCACGTTTTATGGAAGAGTCAAAAACCAACTCCCACCCTTCCTGCAGAAAGTGGCTGCAGTAAACGACTCGGAGGCCGATGCCGACATGCTCATCCTGGGCACCCTCGCTGCAATATCGGCCTGCCTGCCCAACATCTACGCCATCTACGCCCGCCGCGAACTCTTCACCAATCTCTACCTCTTCGTCACCGCTCGTGCCGGTAGCGGCAAAGGTCGGCTCTCCCTATGCCGAGCCATCGTAGACCCCATCCACGAAGAATTGAGGGCCGAAAGTAACAAGCTGGAGATGGATTACCGAGAAGAAAAGGAGCGATACAAGCGTCAGAAGAAGGGCGAAGGTATCCCGGAGCCTACGCCGCCGCCCATCCGGCTTCTCTTCATCCCGGCCAACAGCAGCGCCACCGCCGTGTATCAGGCCCTCAACGAGAACAACGGCCAGGGCCTCCTCTTCGAGACCGAAGGTGATGTTCTTGCCGCCAGCTTCGGCCAAGACTTCGGAGACTTCTCCCAGGGTCTCCGCCAGGGCTTCCAGAACGAGCCTATCTCCTACCTTCGCCGCACAGAAAGGGAATACGTCTGCATCAAGCAGCCCCGTATCTCCACCATCCTTTCTGGTACGCCCCAGCAGGTAACCAACCTGATGACCAGCGTAGAAAACGGACTCTTCTCCCGCTTCCTCTTCTATTGTCTGGACAAACCCCTCGTCTGGCTCGATGTCCTGGACGAAGGAGATGGAGAGCCTTTGGACGACCATTTCAAAGTCCTTGGCAGCCAGTTCTTCGCCTTCTACCACAGCCTGCAGAAGAACGCTCGCATCAAGATTCGTCTCACGACAGAGCAAGGCCAAGACTTCAACAAACACTTCGACCAGGTCCAGACTGAATACTACGCCATCTTTGGGGACGAAACCATCGCCTCCATCCGTCGCCTGGCGGTAAGCACCTTCCGTATCGCCATGATCCTCACCGCCATCCGGATGATGGAAGACTGCGACTTTTCTACCCTCCGCTACGTCCGGGACGATGACTATGCCACCGCCATGACCATCAGCTCCGTCCTCCAGCAGCATATGCTCCGCGTCATCAGCGAGCTCCCTAAGAAAACAACGCCCCGGATTCCCGTCGGCCAGACCAAAGATACCATCCTCCTCCAAACCTTCTGGGATAATCTCCCTGGCGAGTTCGAGGCCAAAGACTTCAAAGAGATTGCCACCTCCATCGGCCTTACTATCCCCACCGCCGAGCGTTACATCCGCGCATGGACCGGAACAAGGCTGGAGAGGGTGGTACGTGGAAAATATAGGAAATGTAAAAGAGTTTGATGATTCCAAGTAAAAAGAGGAGTAACAAACGAGTAAATTTGTTTGTTCAAAAAAGGCCACACAGTAACTTGTGAGGCCTTTTTCGTAGTAAAACGAGTAAGTAAAAGCGATATAACGCGAGTAAATTTGTATCGGGCTACTTGCTTAACTCCCATTCTTCATTCAGCTGAAAAGATGGTGGTATTTCTTAGTAAATCCTTAAGATTTGACTTCCATGCCCATACAATCCAACATCATGGCTTCTTAACAAAAGGAATCACAATTCGGATTTCGCCATCCACGAATTGTTCCTCAGCATTGGAATCGGAGTACAAAGCTTTACACCAGTCCCAATAGCGTTCGAAGCAGACGGGAACAGTAATGGTCACTTTGATAATGTCGTCGCCCACATAGCGCACGACCGGAAGTTCGGCCAGGGAGATTTCCTCGGGTATGCTTATGGTGCTCAGTTTTATCTGCAGAGGAAGCATCCTGTCTTTGGTAAAATAATCCGATGACGGCTGGTATCCATTAACGTAATTAGCTCTTTCTACCATCTTGTAATCAGTTCCATTGACACCTATGATATATCCGTCACCAAAACGGAACCACTTAGACAGATCGGTTCCGGCTGACTGGCCAAACAGAGCCCCGTCGGCAATAATTGAAGCCTCTCCTTTTACATAGACATTGATGAACGATGCGCGAGTAGATTTATCGTTGAACGTACCCTCGTCTATCAATTGACGGCGATATTGCTCAAACTTATCCACAAGTTGCCGGTTTCGTTCAGTAATACGCTCGTAAGTAAAAGCTTCTTCTGCAGATGCTGTATTGTACAATTCGCCATATGTAACAGACATCCACAATGCATCTACGTTTGCGGAGCCATCTGGAGCATAATTAAACTCCTGTGGCCGCACCGTTATCCTGAATGAGTCCGACGCTTTGTCCACTCCATATTCAGAGATCTCATAAGTCCCTGAAGGGCTTTTTCCGGTAATACTGTAGTCGTAAATTGCCAAGGATTGCAACTTGTCTTCGCTCCTGTCAGGCACGCAGGAGACAAATCCCATTGCCAATAAGGCAAGGAATAAATGATTGTGTTTCATAATGTTAGTATTGTTGTTCTAAGATTCTATAAGGCTATACCCGCGTGTAACCCAATCGTTGGCCCTATGCTTGGACCTATAAAGAAGTTGGACTTGCCCCACAAATGAAATGCGATTCCGGGTTCCCAGGAAATCCACACCCGCCAGTTTCCGGGCAGGATGGGCCACTCCGGTTCTGACGTGGGGGTACGCTGGTATCCGTTTTCCATATACCAGTCGCTCAAAGCATAAACATACCGTGCACCAAGCATTATATCGCTGTACAGCGAGAAATTCTTTCTGTGCCCAAGAGGAATATAGTGCCGATGATACACGAAAAAATTCACTCGCTGCCCGGTGACATTCCCCGCTACAGGGCCGAGGATAAAGAAGTTCTGTCCCCAACCGGCTCCAATTCCGAACACCTTGTTCTGGCTGGTACGAATACCGCCGGTCAAAATCACTGAGCCGTCAAAGAGCATTGCGTTTACCCTTAAGCTGAACTCAGGCTTCCATTCTTTCCGGCCTTCTGCCGACAGATGGGCTTTAACGCCGTCGAAATAGTCGCGGACAAGGAAACGGGGCTGCTCGAAGTTCAGTTTCTCTCCAGTTACTGTTGAGGTGGTATCGGCCTCCTGGGCTGTGGCCCAGACGGCAATAAGCGAGGCTAATATCGTAAAAATTAAGTGCTTCATATCTCTATTGCTTTTCAAACATAGAACGCAAGTCTTCAAGGGTGGCGCTGCCTTCCAGATAGAGGATGGTAATGATCCAGGCGGGACCAGCCGGCCTGGCTTGATAGCAGAGGTAACGGCGAACCCTTGCAAATGGCGTCGGTTGTATCAAGGCATATGTCAGGAGTTCCCCGGTCTTTTCCGTTTCGGCAGATTCGGCGGCATCGGCATCGGCCAGGATGAGTTCGGCCACTTTCATTGCCGTTGCCTCATCCACCTGAAATTGTACGCTATGGTAATAATCCAGTTTATAGGTGGCCATGCTCCCCCCGCGCACTTCCGTCACTACCATCCGCTTCGCAGGTACCACCTTCCCTCTAAAGACAGGATAGCAGTTCAAGCCCCTCTGGGCCCAGGCAGTGCAGGCAATCAAAAGCAGAGCCATTATGCATAACAATATCCTTTTCATCGCTGGAACATTTCTCTAAGGTTATTATCAGCAATCGAGCTCCCTGCAAAGAACTCGGCAAGCGAGGACTCTACAGAAGACATTATTTGCTCATTATTATTTGAAAACTCGCCATATGAATAGCGGACGCAAAGTTCATCTTGATGGCCGGTTTCCGTTGTTTTTATATTCAAGCCGATGGCAACGACCGCAACTATGCTTGCCGCCACGACAGCAAACGAGTACATCCGTACGGTCCTTGACCGACGGGCTTTCTTCTCCCTGCCGATGGACAGGTAACCGAGCACGCCCCGGATTTCCTCGAAGTCCGGATCGTCTACCCCTGCCGCATACCGTGCCAGTTCCCGCTCCTCTTCCGGAGTGGTCTCCGCCTCCCAGTAGCGCTGCATCAGGGCTGTGTATTTCTCTTTATCTGTCATCTTTCAGTGCGTTTCTAAGTGTTTTGCGGGCGCGGGAGAGTTGCATTCTTACCGCCGTCGGCTCCATCTTCAATTCTTTGGCAATATCTTCCAAAGTCCGTCCGCCATATTCCTTCTCCTTCAGTATGTATTGTTGGGTTGCTGTTAATTCTGACTGTATCTTTCGTTCCATTTCGGCGTAAGCCTTTTCTTTCTCTGTCGTATCTGGTCTGTCATCTGGATAATCGATTTCCAGAGGTACCGTCCGTTCCCTTCTTCTTTCATTCAGGCTTGCATTCCGGACTGTCTTATTCAGCAACGCCTCGGCTTCTTTCTCAGACTTAAGCGGGTACTGTCGTCGCCAGAGCCGGACGAAGCTGTCCTGCAGGATATCCTCCGCCGTTCCCGCATCCGACAGCAACCTGCCGGAAGTCAGTTTCAGCCTCTGCCGAAGCCTTATGAACGCATCTGTCAAATAGTCAGCCATTGCCGCTGCGGTAACATCATTTTTCGTTCCGTCTACTTATATAACACATGAACTCCGGAAACGTAACACAAAAATACGCAATTTTTGATTTCTCCTCTTGTGTACAACCACTGCACCCACCGGAGACAAAAAAGATAGAATGATTGAAGATAATGCCGATTGCTTAGGCCAATACTGCGCTGTTCCAGCGGTAGAGTCGATACCAAAGCCGATAAGAAAAGCGGTCACGGTGAGCTGGTTTATGCCCCTTCGGCCTTGCTAAAATTTGCACCCGCCGCTCTTTTGAATTATCTTTGTACAACGGCACAAAAGTCCGACATGGCCGTTCAATGCTTATGACAAAGATGATTGTCTCGCCCATCGGGGAGTCCGACTACAATGAATTACTGCGACAGGCTGTCGCAGTAATCGACCAGGCCAGAGCATCCATTGCGCTCCACGCCAATAGTACCATATCCGCCGCCCATTGGAATCTTGGGCAGCTTCTGCATGAGCGCAAACTGGAAAGCAAGCATGGTAGTGGTGTGGTGAATCGTCTCTCATCGGATCTGAAGCAGCGGTTCCCGGATATGGGCGTTTCTCCCAGGAATCTATGGGACATGAAACGTTTTTACTTGCGGTATGTCAATTCCGATGAAAATCTGCGACGGGCTGTCGCAGTTTTGCCTTGGGGACATAACCTGCTGATATTGAATAAGGATTTGTCGGATGACCAGGCATTGTTCTATGCAATAGAAGTTCTCTCTAAAGGTTGGTCCCGTGACATGTTGCTTCATGCCGTGAAGGGTGACTATTACGGCAACTTGATGGCCACACCTCAATCCAACAACTTCAATAAGACACTACCGGCACCTGTTGCCGATTATGCCAATGAAGTGTTCCGTAGTCGTTACAATCTTGGCTTCCTTGGTGCTCGGGAACCCATGAAGGAACTAAAGCTGGAGCATCGCTTGGTGAAAAAGATAACCCGTTTCATCATGGAATTGGGCAAAGGCTTCACATTCATAGGGAATCAGTATATCCTACCATTCAACGGAAAGGACTACAAGGTGGACATGCTTTTCTTCCATCGAGGCTTGCACCGGATGATAGCCATTGATTTAAAGGTTGGCGAGTTCAAGCCTGAATATGTTGGCAAGATGAACTTCTACCTCACGCTCTTGGACCGCATGGAAAAAGCCCCTGACGAGGAAGCGTCCATCGGCCTCATCCTCTGTGCCGAGAAAGACCATCTGGACGTCCAGGTTGCACTGCAGGATGTCAATAAGCCGATAGGCGTGGCCGAATACCAATACCTTCTTCCCAAGGAACAGATTCTCCAAATCGTCTCCTCCGAATTGAAGAAAATCGACAAGTAGGCCGTTATTCCTGCACATCAACGATAAAGCGGTCAAGAGACTGTGCCCGGCGGGGCCGGCCACAGACTCTTGCTGGTTTATGCCCCTCCGGCTCCCCACCGGGGAGAGGATAACGCCCGGCCGGCCCCCTTCAAATCACCGCCAGTGCCTGAGAATCCGCGCCATAACATAATCCGTCGGGATTGTGTAACAAGTCGCCGCGAGCGGCGCTTGTTTCCGCTTCGCACACAATCCGGATTATGTTAAGGAGCTCCGTCCTACCTTCGAAGGAATCAATCCCACCCGTCCGGTCGGCGCGTCGGCAGGAAAGGAGTTTTGCTCCAGGGCCATCCCCGGCCCTGGCCCTTCGCAAAACCCCGCACTTTCGGGGCCCCCGCCCCAAAAGTGCCCGCTACGAACAAGGTCAGGAGATAAGGGAAGGACATGACTCGCCCCACCGAGACTTCCTGCCGGCACGTGCAGCACAGCTGCGGGTCGGCCCAGTACCAAATATCAACTGTCCCGGCAAGCGGGCCAGTCCATATTTGGCACTGTTCCTCCAATGTAAGAAGTTTTACCTGGCTGCTATTCCTCCACACCTCTGCCGGGAAGAATCCCGCCAGAAGTGTTCCGTGCATCCAGGAAGCGGCCCTTCGGCCCGCTGGCGCAGACTGTGCCAGTCATAGTTCCAGGGCATCAAGACCTTCGCCCTTGCCACCCTTCCACGCTGTCAGCCACAGACTGCGCCGGAGAGAACCGTCAGTGCGTTGATATCACCGGAATCCTTCGATCCAGCCTTGTCATGGGCCGTCCCGGCCCAGGCCCCGGAGGCCGTCTGCCACCCCTTCGCGCCGGTCTCTTCCGCTGCTCCAGGGAGCCTGTAGTCTCCCTTCCGCGGCGCTCCAGAGCCCGCCGTCCCTTTCGCTTCCAGACCGCCTCCGGGGCCACGCTCCACTTCGTTCCGCGCCATTGGTGGTTTGGAGACTCTGCCCACCCACGACACCCCAGCACCAGAGACTCCAAACCACCAACGCCTTCAAGGGACTCACGCTTTAGCACCATCAGGAAAAGAACCGACATCACCCGCCTGAATGTGCGGTAAAAGGCGTAAATATACAACAAGGGTGCAGCGGCGTTTGCCGCTGCGGGTACTATGGCGCTTGATTAAGTCGCTGATTTTGATTATCTTTGTTATACCTGAGAAGGTACTTATTTGCTATTGCCCTGCCCAAAAGTACAAGTATAAGGTATGCCCCTGTTCAGACCCTCCATACTCCTGTCTGACGCTTACGGTTCCGCAGGCGAGGTTACTTTTTATCATAGGAACGGGCGCTGCTACACCAGGAGGAGGGTGAAGCCTCGGTATCCGGGTACACCAGCACAGCTGGAGCACCTGGCCATACACCGGAGAGCAATGGCGGCATGGGCATCCCTGGACTCGGAGACGCTGAGGTTGTGGAATTCTTATGAGACCACGGCAGAATCCCATCGGCCGCCCTATGACCACAAGTCCCATATCTCGGGGAACAACCTATTCATATCGGCATACCATGGGTTCTCGCTGATGGGGAATGAGCACACGCCCGCGGCTCAACCTTTCCAGGCACCGCCGCCGTTTCTGGTCTCATTTGAGGGCGCCTTTAATGAGAATGACGTCCTTCGTCTGGCCATAGATGCCCACGTGTCTCAGTATGACCAGCCTGCACGTTACCGGCTGTATGCCCGTCTTCGGCTCACAGATCCCGGCAAAGGATATGGTGTCAAAGGAATGCGTGGATTTCTGGCAGAAGGGGACTGCTCGCAGCAGATGAGCATCACCATTCCAGGATATACGGAATTCTGGAACCTCAGTGGGGAGAGATTCCAGATCCAGGCGATGTGTATTCTGTTGGATTCTGAGACTGGATTCCGCAGTCAGTATCAGAGAACTAACGCAGTTATTGAACCCAGCTGTCAATAGTCTCCCAGAAATCGACGGTCTCTTTGAGATCTATCTGGCCAGTCGATGTTCGGAAGACATATCCTGCATCTCTCCAGTTGTAGATGGTTTGCCGTGTAACACCCAGGGCGGTTGCCAGGCCGGACACACTGATAGATTCTCGCACTTCAAGCAGGTGTTTCATCTTCTCCAGTTTCTCCTGGCGGTGCTCAATCTTTGAAAGGGCAAAGACAAGCATTTGTCTGATGGACACATGGTCATAGCCAAGATCACGAAGATCTGTGAGCACACGAATGGCCTTCTCGGTTTCGAATGTGAACCCGAGATATCGGTCGTCGCTATGTCCATTGTGTGTCATGGGTGACCTTTATAAAAAAAAGTAAACCGCCGCATCAAAGTGCGCCGGAAGCATATAGTGAGTTGTTTGGGCGTAAGGGCTTCGTACCGGCCGCTTACTTATGTCTTTTGGTGTGGTAGCGGGAGTGGGTCACGATCCCACGACCTCCGGATTATGAATCCGACGCTCTAACCAGCTGAGCTACCCCGCCATCATAACCCCGCGGGGTTTTGAGGCTGATAATCCAGGAAGTGTGCGTAAAAACTGTGCGTAATTTCGTTACTTCTTGATTACCAATGTAAATTGTTGAGATAGAAGGACTCGAACCCTCACTGACAGAGCCAGAATCTGTAGTGCTACCATTACACCATATCTCAATGTATCCCGCAAAAACGGGACTGCAAATGTACGACTTTTTTCTGAAACTGCAATAAATAATCGAAAAAATTCTTTCACATTTGCAAGATTTGGTGTGTAACATTGGAATTCGTGCAAATCTTCATTATATTTGTGAGTTAAGAATTTGAGTGTATGGCCACACCACAATATGAATTAGACGCCCATTGCAAGGCCATTCTGGCCGAATACCGGGAGCACCTTCCGGAGTTCGAGCGGGTGGCGGATGAGGTTCATGCTGCCCTCAAGGATGTCTTTGAGGAGGCCGGGCTCGTCGTCGCGTCCATCGAGCACCGTGTAAAAACGGAGAAATCGCTCACCGGCAAGCTGGAACTGAAAGGCTCCAAATATGCCACGCTGGGGGACATCACGGACATTGTGGGCGTACGTGTCATCACTTTCTACAGTGACGATGTAGACAAAGTGGCATCGGCTGTAGACCGCCTGTACAAGATTGACTGGGACAATTCCGTAGACAAGCGCAAGGCGCACGAAATAGACAGCTTCGGCTACATGTCGCTGCACTACATCTGTTCGATGGACTCTTTCCCGTATCGATTCGAAATCCAGATGCGTACGGTCCTGCAGCACGCATGGGCCAACATGAACCACGACACCGGCTACAAGTCCGGCGTAGAGGTCCCCAGGGAATATCTCCGCAACCTGAATCGCCTGGCGGGCATGCTGGAACTGGCCGATGAACAATTCTCGCTCATCCGCAACGAACTCACGGACTACCGTCGCCGCGTGCAGGCGCTGGTGGCTTCCGGGAACCTGGCGGACGTGCCCCTGGCTGCGGACACCTTCCGCAGCTACCTGTCCCTGGGTCCCTTCGACGCCCTGAACCGCCGCATCGCCGCCGTCAACCAGGCGGAAATCCAGCCCGTGAACCTGCTGCACTATCTGAGCGTTTTCCGTTATCTGAAGTGCGAAACCCTCGGTGATATCGACAAGCTGCTGAAAGAGAATGCAGACGCGGCGTACCAAATCGCCTGCTACCAGATAGGCCTCACGGACCTGGATATCATTTCCTCTTCGCTGGGCCCGCAGGATGTCTGCATCGCCCAAATACTGCGCTCCGGCGCGGGAAAACTGGGCCTCAAGGAGCTCCTGGACGAGATTAACGGCGCCTCGGACAGCAACGAAATGATGGCGGAATACCTTCTGGAGGAAACCAAGGATTTCCCCTTTATGAACAACAAGTAGAACATGGCAAACAAACCGCTCAATACAGAACTTTTGGACCGCGCCATCATCTTTGCAGTGAAGGCGCATGCCGGCACGGAACGCCGTGGGAAGGGCTTCCCGTACATCGTCCATCCCATGGAGGCCGTGGAAATCGTGGCCACCATCACCCCGGACCAGGAGCTCCTGGCCGCCGCCGCCCTGCACGACGTGGTGGAGGATACGCACATTACGGCCGATGATATCCGCCGGGAGTTCGGAGACCGCATCGCCGGCCTTGTGGTGGCGGAAAGCGACGTCTTTGTGGAGGGCGTAAGCGAGGAGGACAGTTGGCATGCCCGCAAGCAGGCCGCCATCGACCGTCTTGCCCGTGCCCCGCACGATGCCAAAATTGTGGCGATGGGGGACAAGCTCTCCAACATGCGGGCCATTGCCCGGGACTATGCCAGGGTGGGGGACGAGCTCTGGAAAATCTTCCACGCCAAGGACCCCAAAGAGCACGAATGGCACTATCGCGGCCTGGCCGCTTCGCTGAGCGAACTCAAGGATACGTTTGCCTATAAGGAGTTCGTATCATTAATCGACCAAGTTTTTGTTCACTGATATGGAAGCACTTTTAATAGATTTGAACGACTACGTTCACGCCGGAGAAGGCGCCAACGGGGAGAGCTTCAATCATAAGTCGGATCCGTCCATCATGATGAAACTCTACAATCCGGGCAAGGTGCAGCAGCCCCTGGACGAGATGCTCATGGCCCGCAAGGTATATGAGCTGGGGATTCCCACGCCGGAGCCCGGAGACTATGTGACGGACGGTGTGCGCTATGGCATCCGCTTCCGCCGCGTGGAAGGGAAGGTGTCCTATTCCCGCGCCACCGGCGACCATCCGGAAAAGGTGGCCCAGTACGCCGCGGAGTTTGCCGAGATGTGCAAAAAGCTGCACCAGGTGCACGTGAATCCCTCCAAGTTCGAGAATGTGAAGGACCGCTATTATCGCCTCCTGGAGGAGAATCCCTTCTTTGACAAGGCGCAGAAAGATGCCATCGGCAAGTTTATAGCCGATGCTCCGGACGCCACCACGGCCATCCACGGCGACCTTCAGTTCTCCAACGCCATCTTCGTGGGCGATAAACGCTATTTTATCGACCTGGGAGATTTTTGCTACGGTTACAACCTCTTTGATGTGGGTATGGTGTACCTCTGCTCCTGCGTGAGCGACGAGGCCTTTATCCAGGAAGTGTTCCACATGCCCAAGTGGTTGTCTATGCGTTTCTGGGAATGCTTCGTGCCGGAATACTTCGGCTCGGATCGTCCCTATAAAGATGTCATGGAAGAAATCATGCCCTACGCCGGCCTCAAAACGCTGATTGTGGAACGCGATACCAAGCGTCCGATGCCGGAAATGCGGGCTTGTCTTAAAGGAATTATCTGATGGCGAGAACTAAATTAGATTCCGTAACCCGGAAGACAGCCAGGCAGGGCCTGCTCATCATTATCGTCGCCGTAATAACCTTGGAGGCGACGTCGGTGCTGCAGTATTTTTACTCCAAGCGCATCCTCTCCGAAGAGGCGACGCGCCGGGCGGAGGGCCAGCTGGCTGCAACCGAACTCCACATTGCCAACGTGGTGGACCAGGTGGAAACGGCTGTACGCAACAGCCTCTGGAGCGTCCAGCAGCAAATCGCCCGTCCGGACAGCCTGGCGGCCATCACCGTCCGTCTGGTTGCAAACAATCCGGTCATCTGCGGCTCCACCGTAGCCTTGATAGATAAGGACCTGGCCCCGTATTCCTACGATCAGGACGGGGAAATCCTTACCTCCTCCCTCGCAACGGAGGAATATGACTACAAGCACCAGGAGTGGTTCGTGAAGCCGCTGGAACTGCGGGGCGGCTATTGGTCGGAACCCTACTATGACGAGGGCGGCGGCAATATCCTCATGACCACTTACTCCCTCCCCGTAACGGATAAAAAAGGCCGTCTGGCCGCCATCTTTACGGCCGATGTTTCCCTGGACTGGCTCACGGAGCTGGTGGGGAGCGTGAAGGTGTATCCTTCGGCCTTCAGCATGGTGGTGAGCCGCGCCGGTCAAATCATGGTGTGCCCGGCAGAGACGCTGGTAATGAGTCACACGATTCATGACCTGGCCGAGCAAACCGGTGATACAGCCACCTTCAAGGCCATCAACCGCTCCCTCCTGTCCGGCGAATCCGGCAACACCACCGTCAAGCTGGAAGGGAAGGTGCATTACATGTTCTTCGATTCGGTGGCACGCACCGGATGGGCCATGTCCATTGTCATTCCTCATGACGAGATTTATGGCAGTATCGAACGCCTGGGCAGAATTGTCGGGCTGTTGATGCTCCTGGGTATCGGCATGATTATCCTCATCCTGTACCACACCATCAAGAACCAGCGGGACATGAACCTCATCGAGGAAAACAAGCATAGGATCGAGGGCGAACTCAAGGTGGCCCGCGGCATCCAGATGTCCATGATTCCCAAGATTTTCCCGCCGTATCCGGAGCGCGGAGACATAGATATGTTCGCCGCCGTGGTGCCTGCCAAGGAAGTGGGCGGCGACCTGTACGACTTCTATATCCGTGACGAAAAACTCTTCTTCTGTATTGGTGATGTGAGCGGCAAGGGCGTTCCCGCCTCGCTGGTGATGGCCGTGTCGCGCAGCCTTTTCCGTACGGTAAGTGCGCATGAAATGAGTCCTCAGCGCATCGTCACGGCCATGAACGACAGTATGTCGGACATGAACGAGTCCAATATGTTCGTCACGTTCTTCTGCGGCGTACTGGATCTCCAGAACGGCCACCTGCGTTATTGCAACGCCGGTCACAATGCGCCCGTTCTGGTGCAGGAAAGCGGCAACAAGGAACTGACCGTGGTGCCCAACCTGCCGCTGGGCATTATGCCGGGGATGTACTTCGCAGAGCAGGAGACGGATTTGGAGTGTGGTACGGGCCTGTTCCTGTACACCGACGGCCTGAACGAGGCGGAGAACCCCGTGCATGAGCTTTTCGGCGAAGACCGAATGATGCAAACGTTAAAGGCCGGTCTGGAAAGCCGCGTTCTTATCGATACGGTACGTGATGCCGTGCATGCCTTTGCGGACGGCGCTCCGCAGAGTGACGATTTAACCATGTTATACATACGCTTTATGAACAGCCTGAAATCGGAGGAAATGGAGCGACACCTCATCCTCCATAACGACATTCAGCAAATTCCCCAGCTGGCGGAGTTTGTGGAAGCTGTTGCGGACCTCGCCCACCTGGACGTAGGGCTCACCATGAGCCTGAACCTGGCCCTGGAGGAGGCCGTATCCAACGTAATCATGTATGCCTACCCTAAAGGCTCCGACGGCCTGGTAGAGCTGGAAGCTATTATCCGGAAGGACTCCATGCAGTTCATCCTGTCGGATAATGGCACCCCGTTCGACCCTACAGCCGCACCGGAGGCCGACATCACCCTGGACGTGGAAGACAGGCCCATCGGCGGCCTGGGCATTTTCCTAGTCCGGAACATCATGGACGAGGTAAAATACACCCGTAGCGATGATGGTAAGAACATTCTTTCGATGACAAAAAAACTTAATTAATACCATGGAAGTAAAGATTACCGAAAAAGACAATGTGATGATCGCCGCTCTGGCCGGTCGTCTGGACACAGCTGTTTCACAGGAAGTGGCTACCACCCTTCAGCCCCTTATCGACAATGCCGATAAAACGCTGGTCCTGGATTGCAAGGACCTGGCCTACATCAGCAGCTCCGGTCTGCGTATTTTCCTGACTATCCGCAAGGCTGCCGCCGCCAAGGGTGGCAAGGTGATTGTCCGTGACATCACCCCGGAAATCCGTCAGGTCTTCATGATGACCGGCTTCCTGAACCTGTTTGAGATTCAGGAGAGCTAAATGGACAGGCAGCAGGTGAGTCTCCCGGAAAACGCACACCGGGAACTCAAGCCGGGCGAGGAGTATCAACCCATCCTCGACCCTAAGCAAAAATATGCCGAGGCTACCCCTTATTCGGTAGCTATCGGCATTTTAATGGTTATCCTGTTCAGCGCCGCCGCTGCTTATCTGGGCCTTAAGGTGGGCCAGGTATTTGAGGCGGCCATCCCTATTGCCATTATTGCGGTGGGCCTTACGGGTGCCCTCGGGCTCAAGCAGGGGCTTCCGCAGAATGTGATTATCCAGAGTATCGGCGGCTGCAGCGGCGCTGTGGTGGCCGGAGCTATCTTCACCCTGCCGGCAATCTATATCCTGGGCGTGGAGGTGGGCTTTTGGCAAATGGTCCTGAGCTCCCTGTTGGGCGGCGTGTTGGGCATCCTGTTCCTCATCCCGTTCCGGAAGTACTTCGTGAAGGAGATGCACGGAAAATATCCTTTCCCGGAGGCTACGGCCACTACGCAGGTGCTCGTTAGCGGGGAAGGCGGCGGCTCCAGCGCCAAAACCCTCATCACGGCCGGCCTGATTGGCGGTCTGTACGACTTTGCCATCGCTACGTTCGGCACCTGGGCGGAGACCATCTCCACCACGGTGATGGGCTGGGGCGCTACCCTGGCTGACAAAGCCAAAGTGGTGCTCAAGATGAACACCGGCGCTGCCGTGCTGGGCCTGGGTTATATCATCGGCCTTAAATATTCCTTCATCATCTGCTGCGGCTCCCTGCTGGTGTGGCTGGTCATCATCCCCCTCATGAATTTGATTTGGGGTGCCGATGTCATCGACCTCATGCATACGGGCGTTACAAAAACCATCGGCGAGATGGCTCCGGAGCAGATTTTCAAGGACTATGCCCGTCATATCGGCATCGGCGGTATTGCGACGGCCGGTATTATCGGCATTGTAAAGAGTTTTGGCGTTATCAAGAGCGCTGCGGGCCTGGCGGTGAGCGAGTTTAAGCGCAAGCCGGGTGCCGCGGAAGGGAAGGCGCTTCGCACGGAGGAAGACCTCCCCATGAAGACCATCGTCTTCGGCGTCGTGATCGCCCTTCTGTGCATCTTCGCGTTCTTTGCTTTTGGTGGCGTAGTGAACAATGTCTGGCAGGCGCTCATCGGCCTTCTTGTGGTGGCTGTCGTGAGTTTCCTGTTCACCACCGTGGCGGCCAACGCCATTGCCATCGTGGGCTCCAATCCCGTGAGCGGCATGACGCTGATGACTCTCATTATCGCCTCGTTAATCCTGGTGGCGGTGGGGCTCAAAGGCAATACCGGCATGGCTGCGGCGCTCATTATCGGCGGCGTTGTGTGCACGGCGCTTTCCGTGGCCGGCAGCTTCATTACGGACCTTAAAATCGGTTACTGGATTGGCTCTACGCCCAAAGTGCAGGAAGGTTGGAAGTTCCTGGGCGTGGCGGTGAGTGCCGTCACCGTTTGCGGCGTTATGCTCATCCTGAACAAAACCTATGGCTTCACCGGCGAGAATGCCCTGGTGGCTCCGCAGGCAAATGCTATGGCGGCGGTTATCCAGCCCATGTTCTCCGGCGGCGGCGCACCTTGGCTGCTGTACGGGATCGGCGCGGTCATCGCCCTTGTGCTCAACTTCTGCAAGGTGCCTGCGCTGCCGTTCGCCCTGGGTATGTTTATCCCTATCGACCTGAACCTTCCGCTGCTGGTCGGCGGTGCCATTTCCTGGTATGTGAGCACCCGCAGCAAGGATGCTGCCGTGAACAACGCCCGGCAGGAGAAAGGAACGCTCATTGCTTCTGGTTTCATCGCCGGCGGCGCCCTGATGGGTGTGGTGAGCGCTATTCTCAAGTTCGCGAACGTGGACCTTTATCTTACGGAATGGGCCTCCAATTACGGTGAGGCCGTGGCGATTGTGCCTTTCATGGCTATCATCGGCTATGTGATTTATGCATCCATGAAAACTGAAAAATAATGGAAAAAGTATTGGATAAATTCCTGCGGTATATCGCCGTAGATACGCAAAGTAACGAGGAGTCCGAGACCCAGCCGTCGGCGGACAAGGAGTGGGATCTGCTGCGCATGCTGCAGAAGGAACTGGAAGCGCTGGGCGTGGAGGTGACGCTGGACGAGTATGGCTACGTGATGGCCTCCATCCCTTCCAATGTGGGTGACGGCGTGCCTGCCGTGGGTTTCATCGCCCATGTCGATACCGCACCGGACGCATCCGGAAAGGACGTAAAGCCGCAGATTATCGAACGGTACGATGGCGGTGCTATCGACCTTAAAGGAGTTCCCGGCCTGCAGCTGAAGCCGGAAGAATTTCCCGAAATGCTGCACTACGTGGGCGAGACGCTCATCACCACCGACGGCACCACGCTGCTGGGGGCCGATGACAAGGCCGGCGTCGCGGAAATCATGACCGCCGTGCAGTACATGGTGGAGCATCCGGAGTTCAAGCACGGCCCGGTGAAGATCGGCTTTACCCCGGACGAGGAAATCGGCCGCGGCGTGGTAAAGTTCGACGTAAAACGTTTCGGGGCCGATTATGCCTATACCATGGACGGCGGCGAACTGGGTGAGCTGGAGTTCGAGAATTTCAACGCCGCCAGCGCCAAGGTGCATATCCAGGGACGCAACGTCCATCCCGGCAGCGCCAAGGGCAAGATGCGCAACGCCATTCTTATCGGTCAGGAATTCAACAGCCTGCTGCCGGTGGAGCAACGTCCGGAATATACGGAGGGCTACGAGGGCTTCTTCCACCTGATTTCCTTCAAGGGCGCCGTAGAGGAGGCCGATTTTGCCTATATCATCCGCGACCACGACCACGCCAAGTTCGAGGCCAAGAAGGAATTGATCGGCAAGGTGGCTGCGTTCATGAACGCTAAGTATGGGGAGGGGACCGTGCAGCTGGAGGTAAAAGACTCCTATTATAATATGCGCGCGCAGGTGGAGCCTCACTACCATATTATAGAAAAGGCTGTCAAGGCTATGGAAATGGCGGGCGTCAAAGCCAAAATCCAGCCCATCCGTGGCGGCACCGACGGCGCCAACCTTTCCTTCAAGGGCCTGCCTTGTCCCAATATCTTTGCCGGCGGACTCAACTTCCATGGAAAGATGGAATTTGTTCCCCTGAAGAGCATGGAAAAAGCGTCGGAGGTAATCCTGAATCTTATTACACTATTTGCCGCAGAAAAAAGTTGAAAAAAAATTTGCGGATTAAAAAATAGTTACTACCTTTGCAGTCCCGTTTGAAACGAACGGGATTTTTTACGGCCAAAAGCCGCGTCATTCCCGACCCGATCGGGGATCTCGAAAAGCTCATTGACAATACTGAGAGAATAGATTAAGAGGTAAAGCAAAAGATAGAGTTAGTCTGATAAAGAAGTTATCAAACGGAATTTTCGGACTACAATTTCAATAGGCAAGAGCAAACACAGTAATGTGTGATTCACTGTGTGTGATGAGATTCTCTCGCTTCGCTCGGAATGACAGTTGTCATACCGAGGCCGAAGGCCGAGTGTATCTCAAAGCACACGAAAGAGAAAGAAACGAAGAGCGAACGGAGGATGCCTAGGCTATCCGGAGGCGATGAAAGACGTGGTAAGCTGCGAAAAGGCTCGGGGATCTGCAAACAGGAATTGATCCGAGCATGTCTGAATGGGGCAACCCACTTGGTTGAAGACCAAGTACTCTCGTGAGAGAGGGCGAACCCGGGGAACTGAAACATCTTAGTACCCGGAGGAAAAGAAAGAAAAGTCGATACCCTGAGTAGTGGCGAGCGAAAGGGGCAGAGCCTAAACCGTTGCGTTTACGGACGTGGCGGGGTTGTAGGACCACCGACAAAGAATCATCGAGAAACCAGAACGCTTTGGAAAGAGCGGCCGTAGAGGGTGACAGTCCCGTACGGGTAACTGCGCTGATTCGAAGGTGGCACCTGAGTAGGGCGGGGCACGTGGAATCCTGTCCGAATCTGCGGGGACCATCCCGCAAGGCTAAACACTCCCGGAAGACCGATAGTGGACCAGTACCGTGAGGGAAAGGTGGAAAGCACCCCGAACAGGGGAGTGAAATAGAACCTGAAACCGTTCGTTTACAAGCGGTCGGAGCTTCGCAAGGAGCGACGGCGTGCCTTTTGCATAATGAGCCTACGAGTTGCTTCTATCCGGCGAGGTTAAGGACTTCAGGTCCGTGAGCCGTAGCGAGAGCGAGTCTGAACAGGGCGTTCAGTCGGATGGAGCAGACGCGAAACCTAGTGATCTACCCATGACCAGGGTGAAGTGGCGGTAACACGCCATGGAGGCCCGAACCAGTTTCCGTTGAAAAGGGCTTGGATGAGTTGTGGGTAGGAGTGAAAGGCCAATCAAACTGGGAGATAGCTCGTACTCCCCGAAATGTCTTTAGGGACAGCCTCGGATGATTGC
>Ga0310696_10002014_pt1 | contig 27946 bp, 41 predicted proteins | sample AusTroGonzalo_MG_4_FD_203885 | JGI IMG/M metagenome (GOLD analysis project Ga0310696, IMG submission 203885) | Bovine rumen microbial communities from tropical cattle in Woodstock, Queensland, Australia - Gonzalo_02 (v2) (version 2) | ecosystem: Host-associated > Mammals > Digestive system >...
AGAATCGACTGTTGGCATCGTGGGCCGCTTCTCCACACTTCGGGCATTTGCGAGGCTCAGGATCTTTATGGATCAGGTGAACGAGCAATCCTTTACTGCCAAACCTCGTATACTCCAGCTTGCCTTCTTCTTGCATCTTCCGAATTATCTTCGCCACGGTTTCATGTGCCACGCCATGATCCATAGCGAACTCGTTGCCGCTGAATGTGGCATAACCGTCTTTGTCAGCGTTCTTGCGGATCTCCTGTAACAGGATCAGGGGCAGATTTTTATCGAGCTTTCTATACGCCATGTTAGTCCTCTCTTTCTGTGATATCGATGGTTCCGTACTCGTCCTCCAGCACCTCACGCTCCCACGGCATCAGGTAGTTGATGCAGGATTTGTACGATGAAATTGCATCAGCGAAGCAGTCCTCGCATACGCCGTGTTTTAACTTCCACGGGTAGTGGATCTCCCGACAGATCTTGCACCGTTCGACCTCCTCAATATCATCGGATCGGCAATTCGGGCAGAGGGTCTTGCCGTCCTCCAGAGCAAAACGCTCGTCACAACGGTTGCAGATGTATACGATCTCGTCCATCACAGCCTCCTATACCGCATGAAGTGAATCGGCTCGCCGAAGCGGTTCTTGCCTTCGATCATCTCTCCAGAGATCTCAACGCCCTGCCTCCGAAGCTCGGAGATCCTTGTAGCCAGCTTGGTGATCCCGTACTCCCCGAAAGCCTCCATCGGGGTGATGCTCCCATAGGTGTCCAGATGGGCCAGAATGAGCTTGTGCTGTGTCATAGATCCTTCACCTTCTTTCTCGCCAGCAGTTCGTCCTTCGCCTTGATCTTTTTCTCCAGTTCATTGACTTTGACCACCAGTTCGCTATTCTGGAATGAGAGATCGGCAACATCTTGAAGCCTCTTGGCCTTTTCTTCTTCATACAGGGTCTGCCAGTTGCTCAGGGCCTTGTCCTCCTTCTTGTTCCGTTTCTGCTCCAGCTTGATCTGGGCTTCGACAGCCTCTTGAATCGCCTTGCAGGAGATCCACAACGCCAGCCCAGCCAGCATGATCCCGATACAGATGATCAGGATCGTTTCAGCCCACGAGGGCAGTTCGTAGATGGTTTCCATGTTGTCCTCCTTGATTTATATTGGTAAACATTTTCGGCATTATAAAAGGATGCCAGCCTCACACCCAAGAGCGTCTGCGAGCTTAAAAAGCACCTTGACGATCACGGTGTCCACCCTTCCACCCTCTATCTTGATGATAGTAGGAGCAGAAACGCCACTTTTCTGCGAAAGTTCGGCAATAGTCATGCCAGCCTTTCGCCGCAATTCTTCCAGCTTCGTCATTTGGTTCACCTCCTTTCTTTGTTTATCAATGTAATCATTATAAATTGCTGTTTACCAAAAATAAACACCCTTTTACCATACTTTACAAATTATTAATATTTGTTTATACTGGAGCCAAGGAGGAGCAGTATATGAAACTTGGAGAAGTAATCTACGGGTACAGGGCAGACCACAATCTTTCTATGCGTGAATTTTCAAGGCTGTGCAAACTTTCCCCTGCTCAGGTGTACTTCATGGAGAGGGGAACAAACTCACACGGAAAACCATTTATACCGACCACAGACTCCCTGATAAAAGTAGCGGCGGCGATGGGAATCACATTGACGGAGCTTCTTTCGGTCTGCGATGATTCTATGGCTATACGGATGAACGAAGGACAAATATCACTCGGTAGGCAGGAAGTAATCGAGAAAATCATACTTGCAACTCCTGAACAGTTTTCACAAATAAAAAGCTTTGTTGACTTCGTGAAAGGAAGGAACAACGCCAGAATAGTTTTCGGAGTGGATGAAAAGTTCGGGTTCTGCTGGTATGCGGCTGTTCTTGATGATGATATAGCAGGGATATTTGTCCGTCAGGCAGACGAGATAGAGTATCTTCTATACGGAAACAATGTATCGTGTGAGCCAGAGTTTAGGAAGGAGGAAGGAAGGGTTGTTTGCGACTTCATCCTCACATTTACGGAAAGAAAGAAGCGAGATCGGTAAAGTGAAAACCGCATTGTATATCAGGGTATCAACAGCAGATCAGGCCGTGCATGGCTACTCCTTGGACGCTCAGGAATCACTCTTGAAGGAGTACGCCGCCTCACACAACATGGAGGTGGCCTCGGTGTACGCCGATGAAGGGAAGTCGGCCTCGAAGTCCTTGGAGAAGCGCACGGAACTGATGCGGCTACTGGAGGATGCGAAGGACGGGAAGTTCTCGGTGGTGCTGTTCAAGGATATCACACGCTGGTCGAGAAACGCCGCCTCCTATTACAAAGTGCAGGAAGTCCTTGATTCGTGCAAGGTCGGCTGGATAGCCGTAGAACAGCCGTACCTCGAAACGCTCTCCCCGACAGGCCGCTTTCAGGTCAGTATTATGTTGGGGACAGCCCAGCTCGAAGCAGAGCAGACGGGGCAGAGGATCAAATTCGTTCAGGATGCTGAAATCAAGCGAGGGCATTTCCCGTTCCCTCAGCACAACGCCCCGACAGGGTACAAGACCGAAAAGAGGGAGGACGGAAACTATCTGGTCATAGACGAAGCCACAGCACCAATCATACGCAGGATCTACGCCACATTCAAAAAAACGTTCAACCTCCAGCGGTGCGTTGAGGCCGTTCCCGAACAGGGGTTCAGCGAAACCACGGTGAACAGGATCCTGCGAAACCCGATCTACAAAGGCCAGTTCCGAGGGGTGGACGGGTACTGTGAAGCCATCATACCACCTTACGAATGGGATGCCCTACAACGCCCTAAACGGGCCTATAACGGCTCGAAGCACAAGGGCGAGTACATCTTTTCGGGGATAGTGAAATGCGGATCCTGCGGCTCTACAATGCGTGGATTATGCCCTGATGATAAGTACCATATGTACCAATGCAGGAACGGGTGTCGGGTGACGATATCGCAGAAGGATCTCGAAGGAAAGGTGCTGGATATGATCACCCCAGCATTGGACACGTACAAGGTAACGGTCAGGGATCAAAGGAGAAATAACCAGCTCATCGAGAAGGAACGAAAGAGGCTCTCCGAAAAACTCAGGAGGCTGGTGGATCTCTACACGGACGGAATGATCGACAGGGCAGACTACGACCGCCGAAGGAAGGAGATAGACGAGAAGCTGGAAACGCTGGATCCTGCGCCAGATCTTCCGAACATCACGACTGACTTCTCAGGAATGTACTCGAAGCTCTCCCCAGAGCGCAAGAACGTATTCTGGAAAGCGTTTCTGGATCATGTGACGGTCACAAGGGAGAAGCAAGTAAACATAGCCTTTCACACAGCCAAGGTCTTGGCAGAGAGAATGGGTATGATCGAAATGCAGGAGAAATAAAAAAAGCCCCTCCCTTCGGAGGGGTTTTGATTCAGAATACATCAGGCATCTACCTCATTGACAAGCGCAATCTCCCGTTCATAGCAACCCTGAAGGAACGTTGACCGTTTCACCTTGTACACATATCCTTTCTGCGATATGATCGTCTTGTCTTTGTCGATATACCCAGCGTTTGCCGTACTCATGTACGTTGTGGAGCATCGTGCCTGAATCTTCGGTGTCTTCGCCGTAACCGTGGGAGAATTAGCAGTTGCAGACGAGAATGTTGCCGCCGTTGCCGCACCGTACAATCCGTAGGATGCGGCATAGGTATATGTCATGGTGTTTGTGGTGGTTCCGTAGTATCGTAGGAAATTGCCCGTGTACGCCGTAGCATTGACCGTGTTGTTGTAGTTCGATGCCTTTAAGTTGTCGTAGCTGGACGGCCTACGGAAGATTGCATTAATGATGATAGACGCAAGGAACAGCGGCTTGGCCTTGTTCGTTCCTGCTGAAGCATACACAATCGGGATCTTTGTTTCCCATACAATGAAATAGTTCCAGTTCGGAGCGTCCGTTGCAGTAAAGGTTCCAGCGTTCCTCGTTGCAAGAATATCAGCCGCCGTAGTAGATGGTGTCCATGTGTCAAAGTTTGTGGCACTCAGTTTCACATCGGCAAGCGTGAACGTAGTAACCAGTTCCGCACCAGCACCAAGCCATGCCAACGCACCGCCCATATCGTACCACGAATCAGGGATTGCGCTGATAGTTTGATCGCCAGTCAGGAAGTTCCCAAGTGGGATGGTCTGCACCGTTCCCTTTGCTGGGGTGTACGTTGTTGCGCCAAGAGTGGGTAGCTGTATAGTTTTGTTTCCTTGTACGCTTACCGTACCAGCAGTGCCGCTCATCACGTACCCTTCGTTCACAGTCGGCGTTACGGATTGAGAAGCAGAAACCGATGCTGTGACAAGGCCGCTTGAATCAACGGAAATTGTCGGATTCGCCGTAATGCTTGTGGCTGGCGTTGTCGCTGTTCCTGTAGTAATATCCTTTTCCTTGGCGGTTTCGTAATAACCTCGCTGTACGACAATGGTTGGAACATTGTTTATTATTAGCAAGTGTACATTTTTGGAAGTACGCCGTGGAACGGCTGATCCTACATAGTTTGAAGGGATAGCCTCAACAGACACATCGCCAGCCATGAGCTTTCCATCTGTTTCGAGGGTCTGCACCTCCTCCGAAGGTGTTACAGAATACGGCCCAGCATACTCGTCATAGGTACGGGGAACGACCCTGATATCCAGAGAGCAGGAGATTGCCACATCTCCCTGCACAGTCATTTGTATGGGTTCGTCCCCCGATACGGTCATGTTGACGGGGATCGGGAAGCTCATGCGACCACTTCCTTCAACAAATTCGAGGACACCTGAACCGTTGCGATATTCGTACACGCACGGGATCCATCAGCATATGTCCAGTTGAGCTGGATCTGTGCCGAGCCGTATTGAAACTGGAGCGTTTCAGCCTGTGAAAGATACACTGAAACGGTCTGTCCATCGACCACCAGATCCTCGTTCTTTTTCTGGATCTCCAGATTCACCTGCCGAAGCGAGAAGTAGATATTCGCCGCCAGCGACAGATCCACGGTGTCGGGGAGGGTCAAGATGAATGTTGGAGTTGTTGCCTGTACCATGTTTTACGCCTCTAAATTCTGGTTGTATTTCTTTCTCAGGTTTTCAAGGATGCATCCGAATGCAAAGTTGACAGCGGCTATCGTGGCGGCGATCTCGGTTGCATATGGCACGTGCCATATATCCGTGAGGGCGATCAGGAAGGTGAAAAGAGGTACGACAATCGCCTCAATGGTTCTCAGGATGTCGAAGGTTTTGTTGCTCATAGGTTATTCTCCTTTCAGCTTGCCGGGGTGAGGGAGTAGATGGTGGTTGAGTAGGTCTGCTTCGTGCCGTCATTGGTCGTGCCTGTGTAAACCATCACCAACACATTATCTTCATCATATAATGCATTACAGTTGAAAGACGGATACTCACTGTTATTAAGTTTTCCAACTCTTGACAACGGGTACTCTGTCCAATCCGAACCTACCACGAATTTGAACCATATATCCTGCCCAGCCTCATACGCCGCATTGATTTCCGCAACGGTCTTGTCCATCGTTCCGGAGTAGTCAAGGGAGTTCGGTGTGAGCGTGACGATGAATTTGTTGGAGCCACCGCCGCCACCGCCGCCGTTGCCAAACGCTTTAATCAAAGCTATCGTTTCGCCTGTGTTCATGCGGCCCTCCTTATTGCCCCACCCATGCAGAGGTGGACTCGTTGAACAGGAACGCTTTGCCTGTGTCCACTTCGATGAACACGGAGCCTGTTGCGATGTCGGAGGACGGTTTTACATCGGTTGACAGGCCAAAGGCTGTGATGCACGGTTTCGCCTGTTCGAAGTCGGTCGTCATACTCGGAGTGCTTGCAATAATTCTTACCATTTTCTTATATCATTTCTTCACGGTATTTTCGTCAGTCGCTTTACCGAATCCATTATCGAATCGAGGAACCCGTTCCCACCGAGCGAGTGGTAGATCCTGTGCATTTCGACCAGATCCTCCAGCTCCTCGATGGTGACTTGCCCTCTTTCCAGATACTTCTTTCCGAGGAATTTCACCCTATCGTACAGGAGCATACGCACTCCAGCAGTCACGCCGTCCTCTCGCTCCTTGCGTGACTTCCATACAGAAAAAGCCCCTGTGATCAGGGTAGAAAGAACGCCACTCGAAAGAATGGCGATGATGATCTCTTTATCCAAGTTTCGTATACCTCGCTTTGTTCGTTATGTATGATTCTGGGAATTTCGTCTGGATCTTGTACCAGCCGCTATCGCCGTAGCCAAGCAGAGGGAACTCGTCACCCTTGTGAGCGATGAACAGTTTCTGCCCTTTTGTGGAATCGGAGTTGCGAACCCATACAGATCCACCGACCACGATCACCTTCTGCTCAGTAGGAGGAGCAGGAGGATCGTCAGGTTTCAGCGCACGGAACCACGCCAGCTTCTGCCAGTATGATGCCTTGTACGGTTCGCACACGACACCGTATGCCCTCCCTTTCGCATGATACTGATCCCCGTTGAAGTAGATACCGACATGGGTTTTGTCATTCTTGTTGGCAGGGTTCACCCGAAAAAGGAGAGTCCCGTCAGTGGGAGTGTACACTTCCTGACACCGAGCGAACAGCCCATCGCAGTCTGTTCTGTGGTTCAGGATCCCCAGCTTCATGAGGCAGTACGAAACATACCCAGAGCAGTCGAAGCATCGGGCCACATCTTTGTACGGGGAGGCCATGACCTCCTTCCATTCCTTCACTGCGGCATCTGGTTGTCGCTTATACTCCTTTGATCGGATCCACGCCTCACTCACTTCACAGCAGAGTTGACCAGATCCTCCCCAGACATATATCGAGTGGTTGTCCACCTCTGTCTGGGCCGCTTGCAATAATTCTTGAAGCATCGTTCCCTCCTTATAGCATAGCCAGCAGTTGCTGGAGCTGATTCTCTGTGATCGTTGTCGTGCCGAGGGTCAGCGTTCCCTTGATAAGAGTGTTCCAGTCGATTTGAAGTCCAGCCTGTTCACAAGGGCCGCCGAATCTCGCACGATCATTTTTTAGCCCGAAGCCGATACCGACCACAGGAGGCACAATGATCGTGTACGTTGCCGTGTTCCCAAGAGAATCGGTGATCTCCACCTGAACATCGTAGGACGATGCAATCTCAGCCAGCCCCACTGCGATCAGGTACGAGGATCCAGAGGTGAGGCCAGTCTGTGCCTGAGTGTACAACGCATCTGTGTGCTTCTTGTACGACAGGCTGGAGGTCAATGCGTTAGATCCAACAGCCGTCCACGCAAAAGTTGTCGAAGCCTTGATCGAGGTTCCTGTTATCGGGTTCTCAGTACCGTCCGAGTTGCAACGCACGCCAGTCACCGAAGAAATGGCAGGAGCCGCATAAGCCGTGACGGTGACAGTGGCACTCTGGGTGGCAGTTCTCCCACGGGTGTCGGTCACGGTTGCCGTATAGGTCAGGGATCCCGAAATTGCGAACACGGAGGAAGTAGCACTCGCACTCGCCGCCGAACTGTTCACGGAATAGTTCAGGCCATGACCTTGGATCGAGTACGAGGCTATGCTCGCACCCTGTCCAGCAGTACACCCAGACACGGAGATGGTCACAGAGGAGTGGCCTTGCAGTAGCAAGCTCCACATGGGATCCACACCAGTTGCCGTGATAGATCCAATTGCTGGCACTACGTTCGACTTCACCGAGGCCGTGAAGGTCATGGAGGAGGAGCCGATCTGGATACCGTCCACGTAGGTGTACAGATACACAGTTGCCGTGCCAGAAGTGGCGTTCGGGATCTGGGCCAGCCATGCCGATGGCAGGGTGTATGTGTGCGAGGTTCCCGACACCGAGACCTCTCCAGAATCAGCAGACCCGAAGATGAACCTCAGCTTGTTGGTGAACGCTCCATAGTTCGTCCATGTGACTGTCGTGGTTTCCGTGATGTTCGCATCGGAGGCGGTACTTAGTACAGAAGCGAGGGCAGTCCATTGAGCATACAGGGTGATATCCGCAGTCAGCGTGATAGTGTCAGCAGGATCATACGAAGTGCCGCCGCCATTCGCCTGAGTGTTCCAGCCATTGAACTGATACCCTGTTCGGGTGGGGCTGTGGATAGTGACCACGCCCTCCCACGAGCCCTCGCCCCAGACTACGGCTGGCTCAGGAGCATTTGTGCCACCGTTCGCATTATAGGTGATCGTCTTGGAGGTTTCAGCGGTGACAACCGTCAGCGTGCCGCCAGTCACATCGCAGTACGAGTACGTTCTGTAATAACCGCCAATAACGTAGCCGTAGTCAGGGATCCCCAGCACCGTCACATCGATGATGGGAACAGTACCGCCACGGGGGACGGTCACTTCATGAGCGTAGTTTGGGATCGTCCAGTTTGTTGTCGATGCCGTTGACTTTTGCTCGTAGATCAGCTCCTCACTATACGAGAACGTACTGCTACAATCAACCGAGAGCTTTATACTTTCGATCGTGTGTCCGCTAACCGTAGCCAGATCCCCAGAGTTGAACAGGAACGAAACAGCCCCCCAATACTCAGTAGATCCAGACTTCCAGCACCCGACCCGTTTGCCTCCTGCCCACGACTGCATTGTAGCCATGTACATATTGCGGTTCGTGGTGCGGCCTCCGTAGGTGGTTGCCGTCAATGTGTATGTTCTGCTCATGAAAGCCTCCCACTCCAGAGAACACAACGGTTGTCACCAGATCCAACGATTCTGGCATCGAGGTACGCACCAGTGGTTCCGAGGGTCAGGTTCTGGATTGTAGTATTGTTGACATATAGCTGGTTTGATGCAAACCACGCTATTGCATTCGCAGTAGTGACCAGCTTCTCATCGCCAGTGAAAAAGTACAGAACATCGTTCTCCAGCTTCAGCTTGATATCGTTTGCGGATTCACCTATAACGATGCCGCCCTGCTGAGTTATGTTCCCATGCTCGTCCACCAGAGTTGCCATAAGTCGAATGAACGAACGAATGGAGGCGAACTGTTGATCGGTCTGTCCAGACAGGGTGGATATGCTTGTTGTCGTTGATTCAAAATTGGCTTCGATCTCGCCAGCCTGAATAGAAAGCTGGGTGATCACTGAGGATCGGAAGGTTTCAAAGTCACCAGTGCGAACGTACTCCTCCAGAGCAGTGGCTATGATGGCCTCAGCCCTCTGGACGAACGCAGTCCCTGTGGTGATCTCCTCAGTCACGATCTCACGGGCCTCGCCTGTGGTGGTATAGTCCGATTCGATGTTCCTGATCCTTCTCGTCAGGTTCTGTGTCTGGGCCGCATAACTGTCCGCAAAATTGCTTCGGATCGATCCGAGAGTGATAGACTTGTACCTCTCCAGAATGGCATCGTAGACCGTTTTCACGACCTTTGCCGTGGCCTGTACGCCAAGATCCAGATAGATACAGGAAACGGTATCGCACAACTTCACGGATCCGATAGTGCTATCCATCGCATAGGAGATATCCAGCGAATCCTTGGGAGTGTTCAAGGCGTTGTCGGAGATATACTGACCAGCCCTCGTCCGAAGCTGATCCAGAGTTGGCTCGGAATCGAAATCACCAGACAGATCCAGAGGCAGGATCCTCTCGAAGTCGAAGCTCCCCTGTGCGAACACTATCGTTTCGGGGAGGTACACGGAGGTGTCCTCGCCCTTCCAGAAAGGAGCCACGCCTGTGTAAAGCTCGGAATAATCCTCGTCCTGTGTCAGCCCTACGATGTTCTTCCCGTACCTCAATGTCACACCGTTGTTCTGGCCTCGGTTGGTCAGTAGGGCCACATTGAATCGATCAAACTTGAACTCGCCCCTGTACGTTTGCAGGACACTCCCATCGATGCCGCCGAGAATGTTCCGCACGGAGTACGGGGCATCAGTCCACACTTCGCCAGCCATCGAATCTGGCTTGTCCGTGGAATAGGTGAAGTCGTTGCTTATCGCCGCATTGGTACTCAGTGCCGTGAGCGTTCCATCTATTGTGTAGGTATGGAACGGCCTCACGGGGATCCCGTTCAGGTCATACGATATGTGCCATGCGTACACGGTCACCAACCCGTTGAGAGGCTTCGAGATCCTGTACACCCTGAACGGCTGAGGCTGGTCGAACGGGTTCGGCTTGACGAAGATCAAAGTCCTGTACTGTATATCAGCGTAGTGCTGGCCCGTAATCGGGTACACCATCTCCAGCTCATAGGTTGAGTTTCGTTCCTCAGTAACAACACAAGAAACGGCATCAGCCAGAGAGCCGATGCCGTTCGTGTCAAATTGAGTTTCGTCCGCAGAATAGAGCAGGATCATAATGTCCACCACCTTGGAACGATAGACAAGGCCGTGATCGTTCCACTTCCTATCACCGCATTCGCCCCTCCTGACAGTTCGGGAAAGTCCATGCAGTAGATCTTCGAGTTGTCATCTGCCTCCATTGTTTCACAGTCGATCTTGAAGTCGGAAACGGCCTCCAAGATCAGGATCGACTTCCCGTTTACAGTCAGCTCGCCTTCTCCAGATACAGTGAGCAACGGCCTCGCCTCAAACGGTGTAGGGTTGGTTATCGTTCCACCGAGAGGTGAGGCAACAGTCACAGATAAAGATCCAGCATTTGACCAGATATAGTTCGAGCCGACAAGCACCTCAATCTGTTCAGGTGTCAACTGGTATGTCTGCGGCGTGGCGAGTGTATAGACAACTTGCGCTCCTGTTGTCGGCGTGGTTCCCGAAGCATAAGCGTCCATAGAGGACACCCACGGTTCGCCTATGGTTTCGCCATTGTATGACGCTATGTTCGTCATAGTCACCATCAACTGCCCCGTGACCACATCCAGCGTACCTCCATACACCGTGCCAGCCGTGCTTGTCCAATCGACGGAGTAGGTGGTTGCATCGGCTACATCCTGCGTGGGGGATATGTACACGGACAGCCCCGTCCTGCCGCTAATGGGGCAGATGTTGGCATACGGAACCCAAGCTGTTGGTGCTGACCCAGCCTCCAACTGCATATCGTAGTTGTCCCACGTTGTGAAATTCCCGCTTGATATTGCGATGAGCAGTTTCAGTGCCTGTTCTGCCGGATTGGTGAACGAAAGGATTTTGTTGTTGTACACGATTTTTATGCGCGTACCATCTGCACCAAACACAGCCATAGACTCTGCGTTGGTGGAGTTGTCGCCGGAGAGCGAGAACGTATAATCCCCGGCTGGCAAGGTTAGCGACCCATCCGGGATTGTGTCGGAAAAACTCTCAACACCAAAGGCCATGTACCTTGACGAAGAAATCAACCCGGCAGACTTGTCTATTTTGTTCTTCCCGCCGCCACCGGGCCAAGGGTTAGCGTAGCCGTGTAGGTCTTGGGTGGGGGAAACATCAACAGACAGGCTGGAGATCTCCGACCCTTGGATTCCATTGAAGCTCACCAGATCCCCCGTGTATGTATCAGTATGCCCAGCAGGGATAGTGACAGGAGTTTCGCCAGTCAAAAGATACTTCTGCGGCTTGCAGGAGAATGTGATCGTGCATCGTCCGAACTTGTTGAGAATGTTCTCCAGATCGAAGCCTCCCATCAGGAACGCTTCTCTGTACACCGTTGTGTCGTAGGAATCAGTCAGTCGGCAATAACCCGTAGGCCCCATCAGCCACTCGGCACACGCTCTCGCAACGCTGGGAAGCCCCTGCGATTCGGCTGAGAGGTACACCTCGTACTCCTGCTCGACATTAGGGAACGACTTGTCGACCATCAGGAAGTTGCCGTTCTTGCCAGCGATCTGTTGAGGGGAGAACCGCCTCGTGGGTATGTACCGATTCGGGATCTTCTCAACGATCACGCCAATTGTGTCGGAGCTGACCCCGTTCCATGTGATACTCATGCGAATACGGCCTCCCTTCTGTCAACAGCCCTCTGCATCTTGTACATGACGATGTTCGCCAGTTCTTCAACATCTTGGCCTTCGGCTCCCTGAATGTTGATGGTCACGCCACCCAGATTCGTTGTAGATCCACTCAGCCCGAACTCCATAGGCACGGCATCGACCATGTTCTTCGCCACGTACTTCATCTCGTCCGTAAATCCTTCCCCGATACCAAGGGCCAGATACTTACCGACCTGATCCCTCATGACAGTTGACGGAGAGTGGATCCCGAACAGATTCTTGATGAACTTGGTAACATTCCCGACCCACGACTTTATCTTGTTCTTGATCCATGTCGTACCGTTAGAGATACCGTCCCAGATACCCTCGACCAGTTCCAAGCCCACAGACAGCATCTGCGAGGGGAGCGTGGCAACGGTTGTCAGGATCGTTCCAACGATCTGTCCAGCCGCAGATCCAAGGTTGGAGATACTCTTGATGATACCCTCGGCAATAGCCAGCAGGATCTCCACGCCCATCTTCAGGATCTGGGGCAGATTGTTCGTGATGTAAGTCACGATAGTCGAAATGATCTGCGGTAACATCGCCACCAGCTGAGGCAGGGCTTGTGTCAGGCCTTGGATCAGGCTCGTCAAAGTGGTAACGCCCATTTGCAGGATCTGGGGGAGCTTCTGTGTCAGGGTCTGCACGAAGGTTGTGATGATCCTCGGAATGAACTGCACCAGCTTCGGGATCGCATTGGTCAGGCCTTGGATCAGGGAGGCCAGCACATTGATGCCAGTTTCCACGATCTTCGGCAAGTTGTCGACCAGCCCCTCGATCACGGTTTCGATCACATCAACAGCCATTGGAATGAGATCAGGCAGAGTGTCTGAGATCCCATCAATGAGGGAAAGCAGGATATCCATGCCCGTTTTCAGGATCGGGCCAAGGTTCTTGACCAGTCCAGTCACAAGCACAGAGATGATCGGCTTCGCCGCACTCACCAGAGCAGGGAGAGCAGAAGTGATACCGTCCAGAAGCGTGTTGATCACATCAGCCCCGATGGTCAGGAGCATGGGCAGGATCTGGTTGATCGCTGGCATCAGTGTAGCCAGCACCGTGGGAATGGTCTGTACGATGTTCTCCACTACGGGCACCACATTCGCCACAACGTTCTGGAAAGCGTTGATGATGTTCTGGGTCAGGGCAGTGATATCAGCTTCGGAGTTGCCAAGCCCTGCCACCCATGTCTGGACTGCGGCGGTGAGCTGACCGATTGAGCCAGAGATCGTTTCACTCGCTTCTCGTTCAAAGTTCCCTGCGTACTGTGTCGTATTCTCGAAAAAGTATTTCATCGCCAGCTCAGCCTTTTCAGCGTTGCTCATTTTCGAGAAAGCCGTGTCCATTCCCTGAGATACACGGTACGCTTCAAGGGTCGTGGCGTTCATAGCCACGCCCAGATTGTCCATCATGGTGTAGTTGCCCTTCGCCGCCGCCGTAACAGCATCGAGAGCAGATTGGGTATCGATACCCATGACAGAGGCCATATCAGCGGCCCTCTGCATCGCCTGAGTGGTGAGATCCATAGAACGCTGAGCATCGAGGCCAGATCCTTGGAACAACGCACCCATCTTGTTCGCAGTAGCCAGATACTCGCTCTGGGTGGTTCCCATCGTCCTGTACGCTTGCTCTGCGGTTTTCTGGATCGAGGTAGCGAACTCACCGAACACGGCCTCGGATCCACCGATATTCTGTTCAAGCTCAGCGAAGGATTTGACACCCTCGACCACCAGAGATCCGAACGCTTTACCGACTTCCAGAATGCCCTTGCCGAGCGTTTTCAGGCCACCGATAATGACCTCGGAAGTCAGGTTCGCTTTCAGCACATCAGCGAAACGGGAGGAGCTTTCGCCAGCATCATCGAAGTCCTTGCCAGCCTCCTGCATCTGCTTGCCGAGAGCTTTTCCCTGTGCGATCACTCGCTGAATATCTCTGTAATAGGAATCAACGCCATCGACCTGAATTTTCGGGCCGATGCTGTTTCCGTTTGCCATAGCATCACCTCAAAAGCAGGGCATCATCGAACGAGAGCTTCTTCTTCTCCTTCGCCGCCCCGTTGTAAACGGCAAGGCATGATAATAGATCCTTGAACTCTCCATACCGAGTGTTCAGCACCTCCTGCCTTGTCATGTGAAAAAGGTGCATACCGTAAAACAGGAACCAAGGGAGTGTCAATGCACTCCCTTTTCCCCGTTTTTTGATTCGATCTCCAGCTCACCCTTGGAATCGCTCTTGAACGCCTCCATCATAGCCCTCGTGACCTCGTTGAGCTTTCTGGGAGTTAGGGTCAGGATCTCCTCTCTGGTGATCTCGTCAGCCTCTCGCCCCTCCATCTTCTCGACAGCCACGAACGCCCTGTTCATGATCAGGAACATCTCTACGGTGGTTTCGAGGTTCTTTACATAGTCGGAACCCAGCACCGCATCGATCTTGGTGATATCGTTATCAGGGCAGAGCTTGGAGATCTCGATAGAGGCTCCAACAGTCAGGGCGAACCCGACCTCTTTGTTGTAGATCTTCATTTTTAGTTGCTCCTTTTCTCAGTGTCAGGCGATGCTGAACGCAGTCTTGATCTTCGCCTCAGCCAGAGCTTCTGTGGTCAACGCCGTGCCGACCATCTTCCAGTCATGGTTGGAGGAATCGTCACGGAGCATATTGAAGGTCAGCTCCTGCGTCTGCCAATCGATCTCGGCCTCCTGAGTGTTGGCCTCCAGATTCGGCATATTCGCACGGCACTTGGTCAGCACCACAGGAACATACTCGGTGGATCCTGCGCTCATGTAGCGGCAGATGAAGCCCACACCGACATACGGAATGGAGGCAGAATCACCATAGTGTACGAACCCGTTCGCATCAGCCGTGGGGAGGCCCAGCAGGAGCTTCTCGGCGGCATCTTTCAGGCCGTCCACAGTCAGGGTTGCTGTGCCGCCAGTAAACGCACCAGCCACGGTTTCGGCGGCTACGTTGTCAGCATAGAAGATGTTATCGTCCGATGCGGAGTTCACATCGAGCGAAACAGAAACACCACGGGCCAAGATCTGGCCCGAAGAATAGCTCACCACGCCAGCCGTACTCACGGAGTACAGGGCGATATAGGGGAGCGAAAAACCAGTCAAAACACGACCGTTTGCCATAGGTTTACCTCTTTCTTATGTTCTTGATATCATCATCGAACTGCCGTTTCATCGCCGCCAGAGATTCCTGTTTCGACTTATTTACAGCCTTGTAAATGAAGTTCGTCCTCTTTCTTCGAGAGGTTCCAGAATTTATGGCGGCGGCGATCATAGCGTTCGGTTGCCCGTTCGGGTATCGCTTTGTCTGTACCGAGTTGTACCCATCGAAGCCGATCTTCAAATACCAGCTCCCTTTTTTACGCTTCATCACGGCGTACCCAAGGCCGTCCAGAAGCCCCTGCTTCTGTTCGTGGGAGATACCCTTCGTGGGGTGGTACGGGAGATCAACAATCGCCTGTCGAATAGCTTCACCGACCACGGCAACGCCTTCATACAGAGATCGTTTCGCCATGCCCGTGGCACTCGCTCCCACGCTCTCCAGATACGCAACGTAATCGTCCATACCCTCAAACGAGAAATGGAATGTCCGTCCGTGTTTACCCATACAGATACCATACCCAAGCGTAATGAATGTACCCCGTGTCCTCCTCGAACTGTATTGATTCGAGGGAAAAGGAGCAAACCCCATTCAAAGCAGATTCGATGGTGCCACGGGGTACGCTTGAATCGTCACGGGTGAAGAAGTCGATATAACCTCTCGTCCCTCGCTCAATGTGCTTATTGTCAGCGATCAGGTCATCGCCCTCGTCCTCAGCGTACACACCGTAATCACCCTTTGGAGCTTCGTCCCATGCGTGATGGGCGAACAGATACCCTGTTTGATTAAGAGCCGTTTTCAACCTGTCCACGCTTGCTCACCTCCGCAGTGATATCAATCCCATCGTCCGTGACATAAGTCCGAATGACGGAATACCGTACGCCGTTGAACTCCAGCTCCTTTTCTCCCTGATAGTCCTCGGCAATAGCCAGAGCGAAGACGAACGTAGGATCCAGTCCTATCGCCCGTGCTTGGTACAATTCGCTTCTGTTTACGGAACGGATCTCGCAGAACACTTCCCGAACTTCGGGAGTGGACGATGCGAACACCCCACGGGCCACAGGGGTGGCTCCGATCAACTTGATCGTGTCGTACCTTTTCACAGCCCGTACCCCGATGCGGTCTGCATCTGTGCTTTCTGTTCATCGTAGGATCTTTTCAGCCGATCATAGTCGGCAGGGGATCCGAAGCTCATGCGGACATACGTTTTCACGGCCTGTACCACAAGAGGATCACCCTCCAGAGTGGTGGTATCGATTCCTGCGATACCAAGATCCTGATACGCCGCATCGATGAGTGCTTGGATCTCATCGTCATACGCTGTGGTTGAGATCCTTAACGCCAGCTTTACTGCTGTAAGCATAGATTCGCCTCCGTAAACGTAGTGAGGCCGATATGGCCCATCTTCACACGGGAATCACACCAGAGCTTGTAGCCCAGCTCCTGCGCCCTCAGGCAGAACGAGATATCCTCCCCGAATCCGAGCATCGGTGCGAATGGAAGCCCGTACTTCTCCTCGATGGCCTTGACCATCGATACATTCATCAGCACACCACCGAACCCACAGGCCGAGATCTCAAAGAGCTGGTCTTTCGGGTATTCGTAATAGGTGGAGGCCACGGGCTTGACCTCATTCCCGTTCAAGTGTTCATAGCCGCATTTCTCGAAGATCACGGGCTTGATAGTTCCCTTTCGGGTGACATAGATCCCACTCACGAGATCACGCCCTTCATCGAGATCAGCTTTCAGCCTCTTGTACAGATCTGGGTTGAACTCCATATCGGAATCCAGCCACAGGATCCTGTCGAAGCCCTCCACGATGGCCTTTCGAGCCAGCGAGTTTCGGGCATCATAGACAAGAGAGGAAACGGCGTATGCGAACTTGATATCGCCGTCCAGTTTCAGCCCTGTCAAGGACATGACGAACTGGGAGTGCATCATGTCCAAGCAGGGGATAGCAACCATCGTTTTCATACGCCGCCCTCCTTTTTACGGTTCTCAGGTGTGCATCGTCACACGGCAGAAGCACTTGTCGGCGACCAGACCGAGGCCGACATACTCCCGACCCACGATCTTGACCAGATCCTTCTCAGCGAGGGAGAGGTCATCGAACTTCAGGCCGATCTCCTGACCGTTGGGGAAGTTCGCCTGTGCGCCACGACCGAAGTCGCCCACGATCAGCCACGTGCCAGTAGTGGCGGTGCTGGAGTACACAGGGATGGTGTTGTCGAAGTGGACAGCCAAGCCCTCGAAGGGATCCACAGAGTAGGAGGCCGCATACTGAGCCGCCTTGAACTGGCTCCACGTACCCTTGTTCATGACGATCACGGGGTTCACCGCCTCATCGGACAGCTTGCCAAGGCACTCGCTCACGATGGACACGGAGGGAGCCTTGTCATCGATCTCAGCCACGGAGACGGCATTGGTAGCGATGGTGGTAGAAGCCGCCACGATCTTGGCGAGCAGGATCTCCTGAGCCTTCTTGGCGATGCGGTAGGTGATCTCGTCATAGATATAGAACAAGAACTCCTCGCCGCCCATATCCATGGCCTCGTCCGAGATGGTGATCCACTTCTTGATGGATTCGGGCTTCAGCTCCACGACACCGAAGGTCAAAGCCTCCTCGTTGTTGGCGTTCGCACCCTCAGCGTGGACGAGCGCACCGTCAGCAGACAGCTCGAACCCGATCTTCAGGTTGCCACGGGCGAAAGTCTTGTTGACCAGATCCATGAGGCCGAGGCGGCTCCATGCGGTGCGGATGCGGCCTTCAACGATCTCAGGCACGGGAACGTAACCAGTCGCCACGGTGGCGTTGGTGGACAGCAGGGCTCGGACTTCCTCGTCCTTGCCAGTCTTGATGTAGTTCGCAAAAGCGTTGATGTACTCTTTCGAGTTGCGGATTTCTTCGATGCTCATCGTTTTACCCCTTTCTTCTTCGAGCTTTTCAATTTCTTTGTCGCCGCCGTTGATAACGTTGGCGATATCCTTCTTGCGCTGTTCGATCAGCTCAGCTTTCCGAGCTTCGAGATCAGCGACTTCATTTTCCAGAGCGGTCATGCGCTCCTCGTCAGCGGTTTCGATCTCCGTCTGGATCTCGCCCATGCGGATCTCGATCTCATTCAGTTCTTCCATTGGTTATCCTTTCCCGAAGTGCCTTTTTCCGAGCCTCCAGCCGTTCCTTCATGTCCTGTGCCAGTCGCTCCGCTTCGAGCCTCTTGATCTCTCCGTCAACGAGGCTACGCACAGAAATTGAGGTGGAATCGTTCGCTGGAATACTCACAGCCGACACATCGTATAGCTTGCCGATATCGGTGATCCTACGGGTGCGGATCTCAACGCCATCTTCCATGCGTACCTCCCACTCATCGCCACGGACAGTGAACCCGAAGCTCATGCGGTCAATGTAGCCGCCCTTGATCTCCTCATATAGCTCACGCCCGATCTCAGTGCCACCCAGATCGGCATCTATCAACAGCCCATGCTCGTCACTCCGCAAAGCAAGGGTATTGTTACGGGTTCGTGCGAACACCCTCCCCTGATGATCGAACTGCATGATCACATCGGAGGTGTCCGTCTTTGCAAAGGCGTTTCGGTCAACGACCTCCCAGATCTCATAGGATCCATCGCCCCACAGTCTGTACGGCTGATCAAAGGTTGTAGCGTAGCCTTTGACCCGTTTCTCCTCGTCAGGAGCCAGAAGCTCCGCAAGGTTCCTGTATTCTCTTTCTTTACTCGGCATCTTCTTTCCCTTCCTGAGCATCGTAATACTCACCACGAATAGGAGCCATCGCACCAGCCCCGTCAGGCAACGGCTGATAGTTGAACAGCTCACGGATCTCGTCAATGGTCAACGCCCCACGATCTCCCAGCTCCTTCGCCATCTCGACCTTCTGTTTCATGCTCATGTACTGCAACCGATTGGCAGTAGCCTGAACCTTGGAACCCTGTGCCCTCTCACGCTCGGAGAAACAGGCCATCGTCATGGCCTCGGAGAACTGTATCGAGAACGGCTCCACGCACCCGTTGAAGAAAGCATCGAGAGCATCGGATCCAGCCTTGTTCTGGAGAACATCACGGTTGACACCGAAGTAGTCATTCACATTCGCCTCGATTGCCTCCCTCTGGGCCGCATCTACCGTATAAGCGGCGGCGTTGATCTGCTTTATATCATCATAGGTATTCTTGAAAAGCAGAAGCCCGCCGTGCCCAGAGGCCATGTTCGCCTCAACGAAATCGTCCCGTTCTTTCTTCAGGTCGGCAACCTTGGAGAAGTTTGTCAACCTCGCCATGAACCTGAACGTAGAGGAGTTCTTGATCGCCTCCTCGATCCCCTGATTCTCAATATGGATCAGGTTCATCGTTTCGTTCAGGGCCGAGTTGCTTTCCCCGAAAAAGTCATTCCTGTACTGGAACTTGGTCATCATAGCGACCTTCCGCATCTCCACAGCACCGATCCGTCCATTGGCGAACTGATACCTCAGCCACGGCTCGCCCTTATATTCAACGACAGAGCAGTACTGAGGGAGCACGGGGATATACCCTGTGATCGTCATGGAATCATCGAACACAGGAGTGATGAACGCCGTGTTCGTACAGTCCAGAATGGTGGAGATCCTGTACAGGAATTGCGAATAGGTCTGCCATTGATTCGGAGCGAGTCGCATTTTAGCTTGGAGCCTCGGATTCGCAGATCCAACGAACTCCACTTTCAGCTTGGATATGTGCCTCGCCCGTGCATCGATAGCCGCCCTCACCAGCAGGGATTCGTAAATGCACCCGTTCCATGTCGTGAAACAGGGCTGGTATGCGGTCAGGGTCTGGAAGAAGCCTGTGGCATCCTTCAACGCCTTCTGTGATTCCCTTGCCTTCCGAGGGCGAAAAATCTGGTCAAATAATCCCATCTTCACCCCTCATTTTTCAGTTGTAATCCGATCTCAGCATAATCAGCCTGTCGAACGCACATCGCATCGAGCAGGGCCGCCATGCCGTCAATCCTTGCCCTTTTTGTTATCTTTACAAGCCGCATCTTCTGTGCCTCCTCGTCCAGTTTCAGGGCCGAGTTAAGCATATGGGCTTGGAGCAGGGAGTTATCGCCGAGGTCGATCTTCCGATCCTTGATGATCCCGTCCAGCTCCCGTATGACGGGTGTCAGGTTCGTACCCTGCCTGACATCGCTCATATGGAATCCGAGCCGCTTCATCTCCTCAACGAAATACTGTGCCGAGTATCGGTCATAGCCGACAGCCAACGGCAGGATCTCGTACTCAGTAACGAACCGCTTGAACCACTCCACGCAATCCCGATAGTCGATGTAGTTCTCTCCCGATAGCGACAGCCAGCCGTTTGCGATCATGGCCCTGTACGGAACCCCATCTTCCTCGATTGCTTTTTCGAGCCGTTGTTCAGGGATCCAGAAATGCGAGATCACCTTTAACCGCCCCTGCTTCTCGACCACGATACACGCAGAGGTCAAGTCCGTGGTTTGTGAAAGATCCACACCCCCGACACAATATGACGAGCGAAGCTGGTCTGGCGTGATTCGTGCTCCCATGCACTCCTCAACCGCTTGGAACTCCAGCCACGCCTGAGAACTGTTCTGCTTTATGTTGCAGTATTTTACGAGGAACTCCGTCTTTTTCGACAGGCTCCCCTCAGCGATGGCGATCTCCTCCAGCATATAATCGATACTGACAGACACGCCCAGATTCGGGTTCGCCTTGCGAAGCTCGTTGATATCGTTCCATCTCGAAACATCGTCAATGATGTACAGGATCGGAGCGAACCTTGTTTCCTTGGAGGATCCATTCAGCAGGGCCGTGGCCCGTTTCATCAGCTCATCATAGATCGAATCGTTCTGGTAGCCAGCCGTACTGATCGACAGGAGGAGAGGTTGCCTTCTCGCACCGAAGGAACTTTTCAGCACCTCGTACATCTTCAAGCCAGCATCTCCCTGCCAGCTCGCCACTTCGTCAGCCACGCACAGGGAGATGTTCAGGCCGTCCGACTTCTTGGCATTGAAAGCCAGAGGCTCGGCGGTGGTGTTCGTTTCTGGCAGATAGATATCGGATCTCCGTTTCCGAGCGTGTTTACTCAACTCAGGATCCTTTTCGATCATCTGGAAGAAAGCATCGTAGCACAGGCCAGCCTGTTTCAGCTTCGGGGCGGCGAAGTAGATCCTACCGCCATATTCTCCATCGAGGAAAGCGCAATATGCAGATATCGCCGCCGCCAGCAGGGTCTTGCCTGTTTTACGGGCCATGACGATAAACGCCTCTCGGAACTGCCTGTTCCCCTCAGCATCAAGGATCCCGAACAGGCAGGAGATCAACGCCCTCTGCCATAGCTCCAGCTTGATCAGTTGCGGTGCGAGTTCTCCCTCATGGTGACGGCAGAAGTTCTCGATGAACCCCACCGCCGCCTTCGCCTTTTTCGGAGAAAAAAAGAAAGAGCCTTTTTCCAGTCCTTTTACAATGTACTCATACCACAACCGCACCCATTTGCCGACAATAACCGATCCGTCCTTGATCGCCTGATAGTATGTGAGGATCTCATTCATTCAGGGAATCGATGAACGCTTGGAGCTTGGACGAGGTTTCGCCCTCACTCTTGAAAGCATCGAGGATCTTGATCAAAGTGATCACAGTACCGTTTGCGGCAGTAGCGGTGCGGTTATACTCAGTCACGGCAGGGTGGGTGTACACATTCCCACGGTTTTTGACATATTCCTTGGTGACGGTCACGCCAGCCTCTCGAATCTCCTTCTCCAGAGAGGAAAGCATCGACATTTGAGCGGTGTATCGCTGAAACGTAGTGCGGAAGAAGAAATTTTGCTTTAATCCCGCCGCTTCGGCCTCAGCCAGCACTTTTTCTGCCTGTTGCTGGAGGGAAAGTTTCGCCATCTCGTATCAACTCCTTTTTAAGTCCTTCCAAAAAACCATAAATCGCTTTAAGCAGTTTTTTGTAAGTTCAACAGGGGGTAATTTCGGGAGCACCTAAAATCAGCCGACAGGGGGGGCTATTCTGCTTTCCCGACCACCCTGCCGTCCTCTGTGAAAGTATACCGCCGCTTGCCTCGGTGTTCTTCCTCGTGGCAGGACTGGCACAGTAGTTCCAAGTTGTCAAAGGATAGTGAAATTTCAGGCCTCGTATAGTTCTCAGCCGTCAGCCTCACTTTATGATGTACCACCCTGCCAGCTTGGATTATTCCTCTGGCTTTACACCTCTCGCATAGTCCTCCCACATGAGAGATATATGCCCTACGACATTCCTTCCACTCTCTGGAATTATAGAAGCCTCCCAGCTTCATCGCTTATATGATTCGCTCAGGATCTTCGGTACGGCATTACGCCAGCGTAGGGTGTCAGCTCCTGCGGTGATAAGTATTCGATCTTTAGTTCCATGCTCGCTCCTTTTCCTGTCCTCCAAAACGAAAGGCAGGGTCGGAGTGGTTACCGACCCTTACGAAATGAGGACACATGGTGGAGGCTTTCCCAGATCTCCACGCTGGCATTATAGCACGGTTATTTTCGATTCAGTCCCGAATTGAATAATCCCATCTCGGTTGCTGTGAACACGATCTCGTCCAGAGCATCGGTTCGCATGATGTGATACCTCGTTCGGGAAACGAAATGCTCGCCGCAGAAGTAGATCGAGAACGCCTTCGCCGCACTCCTTTTGTACCCCTGTTTACTGTACATACCATAATGCCCGTACAGGAGCTTTCGCAGTTCGGGCTGTTCCTGATCCAGCCACTTCATCGCCTCCTCCACGCAGGAGATCCACGCCTTTTTCTCGGTCACGGTTCCCAACAGGAACGCCCCTCTGGCAGTCTTATCGCTGATACTTGACGATTGAACAGGATCCCCAGATCCTTGACTGAACGCCATGTTCGCCGCATCGTCCTCCACAGCCTTGACTTCCTCTTGGATCTTTCGCCAGCGTTTCAGGATATTCTCAACGGCTGTTTCACGCTCTCGTTTTGTCATATTTGTACCCTCGCACATAATCGTTGAAGTCAGGGGTTTTACCGAACACGAACTTGTTGTTGCACCATCGTTGCAGATTGATAAGCTCCTGATCGGCTTCCTTTTTGTTGTAGATCATCACATACGGATCGTACCCAAGGTCACGCAGATGATATATTCGGTACAGATTGTCCTCCATACTGCTCCCGAAATTTGTCAGGACATACACCATGCCGATATTCCCTTTTCTGCGGAAGTTCCTTGCAAACCACTCGAACCTTGGCTCCAGATCCTCCTTCGGGTTGTCCCATGCGAAGTGCAGATCCTTTATCCGCATATGGTTGATATCGTCAAGATCCTCGTCATTCATCAGCCGAATATCGAGGCCCTGATTGAACACGATCTGTGCTTCGGTTTCACGGTACTGGCAAAACAGTTCACGCTTTTCACGACAGGCCACTATATTGGGATCCAGCACCTCGATATGCTTCTGCCCATTCCAGAAGTCTGCAACATCGGCAACTTTTACAGAGCATCGCCCTTCTTTCGCCGCCACATGGCAGAACGCACAGCCCCTCGGACACCCTCTGCTGGTCATAGCCACAGCAAAGTTGTACTGCGGATATATGGAATAGTCAGGTCGCATCTTCTCAACTTCAGCAGGGAGAGAGGTGTTCCTGCTCTTATCGAACACCTCACGCCCTCCTTCCACGGAAATGCAGTACCCAGTACCGCCACGGATCACCTCGTCACAGTTCACAGGATCAGGAACATCGTGTGTGAAAGAGAATACCTTGCTAATATACACTCGATCATAATGAATGATATCCCCAATCCACCACTCGACCAGATCTCCCTGCATTTTGTGGTACGCTGAGATCCTCATGAGAGCCAGATTCGGGAACCGATGACCGTCTACATCGATCAGTCCTATCGTTGCTCCCATTGATCGCTCCTCTTTCTCAGCCCCAGATACATCTCGATGCACCTGATAGCCATTTCAGCCCCTCGGCAGACATACGCACAGTACCCTTGCTCCCGTAGCCACAGGATCCACTCCCTTTGTGCCGCAGTAGGCTTGCCGCTCATTGATTTGAGCTCGATCCAAAGTCCGTGGTGATCCCCTACGGGGTACGGGAGGAACAGATCTGGAACACCAGCACGAACGCCCAGCCTTTTCAGGTGAGCCGCCTCAGCAGGGTGACGGGATCCTCCATTCGGTATGTGCATCAGCTTCGCCAGTTCAGGGTGCTTGCCTTGGTTCAGCTCACACCACTTGATGACCAGTTCCTGTTCCTCAGCTTCTGTCAGCTCTTTGATCCTCATACATCCTCCTTCGGCGGCTCTGGCATCTCCATCCACGCTATCGGTCTACACCCAAGTGCAATTAGCTCGTTAAGAGATATGATGGATGTTTCCCGGTACACCGTCCCGCTGATTCCTGTCCACTCAAAGTAGAATATGGCATCTTTCTCTTTATCGGTCAGTTCCTCCACCCTGCGCCACGGGGGGGCGGCTTCGGCTTCGTTCTTCCCGTCCATGTACCCGTGATTGTATGCGCTCGTCGGAACATCCTTTGCCGAAGTCATCCACTTGTCACCGTAGTGGTCAATGTACGTCTGCGCTTCTCGCAATTCATCAATGACATCTTTCAGCCGCTTCAACTCGGCTTCAAGAACCTCGATTGCGGCGGCGGCATCGTGTTGCATAGTTAGGACATGGCAGAAATGGGCTTTGTAATAGTTGCAACCCTCACACTCCATATCTTCTGTGTCACACCGCAACGCCGCCACCAGCTTCGTGTAGTCCATCATGCTTTATCCCTCCTTATCAGGTACTCCAGTATGTGCCACAGGCAACGGCAAATTGCCTTGATCACCAGTTTATTCGGGATCTCTTTTCCGATCCCATCAAGGGCGCAGAGGATCGTCTCCACGCCCTGCATATCATCGACCAGATCTTTCCTTGTGGTCATAACTCCTCCAGCAGTTTGTCCAGTTCATCCATGCTTCTACGGCACTCTTCAGGGTCGTATGGCTTTTCCTCGTAATTGTCGAGGGTGTTCCGTTTCTTTCCAGTTCTCCGTGATTGATCGCCCTTTTCCCATGTGCGAACAGCGGCCTGCCAGTCCTTCATCGGTTTCTTGCCGACCTTCCATCCATTTGAGGTGTAGTAGTCGATGAATCGCTCAGGATCCACTCTATTTCCCCGTTCCTTGCAGTAGGCTTTCACATCATCTATCGTGGGTGCGGTGAACCGCTTGCGGTTCTCTATACTATTATCATTACCTAAACTATCCTTACCTAAACTATCCTTACCTAACCTATCCTGTGTATACATCTCTTGTGTATACATGGGTTCGGGGAGTGCCTTTGCGGTCTGGTATGCGCCGTTCTCGTCAAGGGATAGTGTGGCCTTTTCATCGCCGTACTTGGTCGGGTTGTATCGGTCTTTTTGTAGGTAGTTGTTGATCCTCCAATGCTTGATCACGATCACGCCGCTTTCAAACGCCAGAAGAAACTTCTTCGCCAGCAGTACCTTCATATCGTCCTCGGAGCATCCAGCCTGTCGCATTATCCCCTTTGGGGAGTTCACGAACCCGTCATCGTCCGCAAACATCCCCAAAGTGAAATACAGGCAACGGGCCGAAAGAGGCATATCGAGGAACGCATCGGAAAGCACGATGGTTTTTGCGAACATCCTCCTTTCAGCCATGCTTTACCTCCCGAACGGCAGATCATCGGAGGAGATATCGCTGAACTCGTCCAGATCGGGCTTTTTCTGCTCTTTCGGCTTCTCGGTCAGGATTTCCACAGCCTCAGCCTGTACATCGAGTGAAAGCCTCGCCCTGCCGTCCTTGCCCTCAAAGATGCTCGGCTCCAGTTCCCCACGCACCAACACCTTGGATCCTTTGGTCAGGTACTTGGCACAGAAGTCGGCCTGTTGCCGCCACACAGTCACTCGGAAGAAATCGCTCTCCCGATCTCCATTGGAGTTCTTTCTGGATCTCGTCACGCCCACGGTGAAGGTGCAGACAGAGGTTCCGTTGCTTGTTGCTCTCGCAGTAGGATCTGCGGTGAGGTGTCCTGTAAAAGTGATGAATTGCATTTTGTGGCCCTCCTTATAGCCAAGATTTACCGAAGATCGAAATCCATCGGTTTACGTTCCAGTCCATTTTGTCCATATACTCCTGCTGAACATCGTGCTGGAGTTGCCGCCGTGCATCCACTCCCTCTGCGGAGTGAACATACCGATGGCACTCAGGACACAGTTCGACAGTCAATCCGAGCAGATCACTCGTTTTTCGATAGGAGCCTCCATACACATGATGCACATGGACGAAGCCCCTCTTTCCACAGAATCTGCACTCGCCGTTCATGCGCCCTCCTTGTAGCGGTTCATCATAGCTTCGAGTTCGGCAGGGGTGAGCACCTCTATGCCAAGATTGGAAGCCTCGTCCTGCGTTCCTTGTATCAGCCTGTTCATTTCGTCCTTGTTTAGTTCGCTCGTCCTCTTGAAAAAGAGGTACATATCCAGCCCAGATTCGTCCTCACCGATGTGCTTTGCGTAGGGGTAGATCTTCTCGATATCGGTATTCTTCGGGAGCTTCGCCGCCAGATACTTTCCATCGGAGCCACGGACCAAGGTTCCGTACCGAGAAACGAGCATCTTCTTGGTTTCGTCCATGCTGGATCCTGTCAGGGCAGAGATCTTGTTGCAGAGAACATGGAAGTATGCGTTCGCTTGCAGGGATCGCTTCTCGCTCCACTTCTCCACGGTGATCTCGAAGTACCCCGTGGGGTAGCCGTCCACGATAGTCTTGGCTTGCCCCACGGATTCGGTGTCGATCTCAACAGAGAACACCCAGCCCTTGCCGTACTCATGCGTGAGCCGTGGGTTTAGTGCTTTCACGCAGATCCTCCTCTTTCTGTGCCCTTGCACCGTCCAGATACGCCGACCAGTAGGCCAGCAAACCCTCGTTATACGCACCGAGATCGTTCTCGTGGATCTCCTCCTGCAACCGCTTCTCAGCGAACTTGATCACAGTCATGCTTTGCCTCCCTTCTGCTTGGCGATGATCGCCAGCTTGATACTCCTCAGCACATCCACGGGAACGGTGTCTGCATCCAGATTCGGGTTCCGTGACTGGATGAAGCTGTCCAGCTCCTTTCGAGTGATTTCCATGTTGTAGATATCGTTCAGGATACGGCGGCGTTCCTGCTCCTCGGACGGTTTACGGTACACGGTGTCCACGCTCGCCTGTTGATCGGGATCCTCACCAGTCGAGATCTTGTACGCTTTCAGCAGGGCGTACTTGTCGCCATAGGTCATGGCCTTGCCATCGCCCTTGTCGCCAGAATCGAGGCCCACGCTGAACACCACGGTTTCGATGAAATCCTTTGGATCGTCCATGTTCACGAATCGGTACGTTGTCTTGATCCGAGTGTAGAAGCTCGTTTTGATGCCGTATTTGGTTTCTGTTTCCAGCCTTTCGCTCTCCAAGGTTTCCCTATTCGCAGGATACGAATACACGCCGTGCTTGGCCTCCAGAGGCTTCACAGCATCGAGCACATCACGCTCGGATACGGCCTTGTAGCTTTTCCCGTTCCCAGTGTCTATACTCAGGTTCTTCGCCACGGTCTGCATATCGGCGGTGATCGCCGCCAGCTTTTGGAAAATGTTCATGTTTATTCCTCCTCGAATGCGATTTTCTTTAGTGTTCCGATCAGTTCCATCGTTTCGTTGGCAACGGCTGGATCCTTGATCTCCCTGTACAATCTCGGCAGGAGCCTGTCGAGCCTGAATTTTAACTGTCCCTTCTCGGTCAGTAGTGAAGCACCACACCGATGGCAGAATCGACTGTTGGCATCGTGGGCCGCTTCTCCACACTTCGGGCATTTGCGAGGCTCAGGATCTTTATGGATCAGGTGAACGAGCAATCCTTTACTGCCAAACCTCGTATACTCCAGCTTGCCTTC
>Ga0310696_10002015_pt1 | contig 27944 bp, 26 predicted proteins | sample AusTroGonzalo_MG_4_FD_203885 | JGI IMG/M metagenome (GOLD analysis project Ga0310696, IMG submission 203885) | Bovine rumen microbial communities from tropical cattle in Woodstock, Queensland, Australia - Gonzalo_02 (v2) (version 2) | ecosystem: Host-associated > Mammals > Digestive system >...
CTGAATTATGAATTCGGAATTGGACCGTATTTTTGATAAGGGATTGTCCGAGGTGACACGCGCACCGAAAGTCCCGCTGTCGGACGAGCAGATTGCGGCGGCAGCGAAGGAGTCCAGATCAGGAGCGTGCGTGTGGCTGCTGATGCACGCCAAGGTGATCCTGCTGTGCGCCGTTTCCCTCGCGGTCGGTGTCGGGATAACCTTGCTGGTCATGCACCACATCGGCAACCGCGAAACGTCTCCGACACCTACCGAAACCGCCGCAACGACCACAACCGACACAGTCTACACGACCAATACAGCGATGGTTGAGGAGAATATCGCAACATTTGCGGGTGAACCGACCGTGGACGATGTAGAGACGCAGCGCGCCGCGTCTCTACAGACCGACAAACCCGTTACAACGTCCGCGAAACCCAACACCGAAGCGACCGCAACCGCCGTAGAGACGCGCCATGGCACGTCTCTACAAACGGACCCGAATACCGCACCCGTAGAGACGCACGGCCGTGCGTCTCTACAGAACGACCATCATACGCCCTCCGTCACCGAACCTGTCGTTATTAAGAAAACCGTGGTCCAGCGCGACACGGTGGTCATCAACGAAACGGTCACCATCAAGGACACGGTTTATCTAATGGATGATTGACAATGACACGGAATCGGAACGGCATATTGGGTTCTGCACCGGTCAGGGTGTTGTTCACGCTCTTGCTGATGACGGCGGGAATATTTCAGCTGTGCGCGCAACATCCCGACACGCTCTACATCTACGAGACCGTGGTTGAACACGACACGATTTACAACCGCGACACGCTCTTTGTGCATGATACCGTGCATCTGTCCCAAACCCCAACCGAAAAGTCTGGCAGAGATCGTCATCAGACGGAGAAAAGCACCCGAAAGAACCAAAATGATCCGCTTTCTCAGGAGGATTTGTTCCAAGGCATTCATCTCGGCTATACCGGGCAGTTCGACCTCATGATGCCGGCACAGGTTACAGAAGACCCGTTCCTGTATAGTGTGCCCTGCGCGGGCGGGCACGCTGGACTGGAATTCTCCTACCATTTCGCCCGTTGGTTCGGAGTGTCGGCGGCAATCAACTACGGCACTACAGGCGCACTTCGGCTCAAGTTTGGATGGCAGGAGGGCAATCCAGAAACAATCAAGCGCAATTACCTTTATGGCACGGGGCTCTCCATACCCGTCAAATTCGAGTTCCACTACCCTATCTCCCCGAAAGCATGGGCGGTGCTGGATGCGGGTGTGCGCCTACGGATGCCCTGGAACACCTTCATATACGGATATAACCGCGATCACAGTGCCTTGGACACCGAATACCATTTAGACTACGTTGAGCAATTGTCCCAGGACAACCCTCTGATTCTCAATTACAATTACATTGACCGAGATATACTCAACCTGGATATTCTTGCGGGTGTGGGTATGTATTTCCGGCTGCGGAACAATGACCTCCTTCGCTGGAATGTCGGCCTCAATGCCGCACTTAGGCAGTTTTCCATAGGCAGCTATGTCCACCGCATCTATTATGCCACTGACAACATGATTCAGCCGCAAGAAAATGAATTTCGAGACATTCTCGGGGATTTCAGTCTCCGAAGCCATCATTTCTACGCACAAGTAGCTTATATACACACATTTAAAAACGCCAAACAACGACAGGAAACCGCTCCGTACGCCTTGATGAATGGCCATGAAAAACTGTATAATCACGAATTCAAGCTGGAGGTCAGCGGGGGACTAACCATGCGATGGTTACAACTTCCTGGAGGGCACGTTCCCAATGGTGCAGAAAGAAGCTATGGATCCACACATGATGTAATGTATCCTATTATTTCCGCCAGTTATCACTACCGTGTCACACCATGGTTTTGGATTGGGATATCGACGAATTATTCCTATTATTCCAAGGATATCTATGTCAGTAATGGTATTTTCGATTTAAGATTGGAGGGGAATAAAACCTACCATCTTTTAGGAATCATGCCCGAAATCCGATTCTCCTACCTCAACCGTCCCCATGTGACCCTCTATTCGGCATTGTCCGCCGGAGTGGACCTCCATATCCCTGGAAAATACGAAGGGGACGAAACGTATAAAGACTATTATCCCGATCCGCTGTTCTATTCGGCCTTCCAAGCCACCCTTTTCGGCGTGAAAGCAGGCGGCAAACACTGGTTCGGTAGCTTCGAGCTCGGCGCGGGCTACAAAGGGGTCGCCAGTGCGGGCGTGGGATACGAGTTTTAATGGCTAAAATGCAAAACGGCAACCCAATTGGATTGCCGTTTTTTGTGGGACGTACTGGACTCGAACCAGTGACCTCTGCCGTGTGAAGGCAGCGCTCTGAACCGACTGGGCTAACGTCCCTCATTTGCGGCTGCAAAAATACACTTTTTTTCCATTCCCCTACCCTATTTGAAAAAATATTTTTCAAATACCACAACAAACTGTATTTCAACTTATTCAGCATTCAGCATTCATAATTCAGCATTTATAACCCGGTATTCTTGCCGAACATTTCGTCATTAAAGTTGAGAAGATAAACATTCTGGGTGCTGCGCGTGACCGCCGTGTACATCCAGCGAAGATACTCCTTGTCGGTGCTGTTGTCGGACAGAAAACCCTGGTCGATGAGCACGTGCTTCCACTGGCCGCCCTGCGTCTTATGGCAGGTCAGGGCATAGGCGAACTTCACCTGCACGGCATTCAAATACGGATCTTCTTTGATTTTGAGGAACCTTGCCCTTGGATTCAATATCTCCATGTAATCCTCCGCCACAGCCTGATACAGTTTCTGATTCGCCTCATGCGAAAGCGACGGACCGTCACAGTCCAAGCTTTCGAGGATGATTTTCATATCAACGTAAGGATGCTCGGGGTAGTCGCAAAGACGCGCTGTGATGTCGGCGAAATGGAAGCCGTACATCTCCTGCTGCTTGTGGATGGACATAATCTCCATAATGTCGCCGTTGGCCAAGAAGCCCGCATCGGAGGTGACCTCATCTAACCAGTAGTAGTTGTTCTTCACCGCCATAATGTAATCGCCTGTGGCAATGACGTTTTCTCGGAATAGCACACGACTGCGCACGGCATTGTTATACTGGAATGCCCGTTTGTTGGAGCGCGTCACGATGACGATTTCATCATGGTCGTGGTCGTTGTAGAGGGTGTTGAGCAGCTCCTCCATCTCGCCACCAGTGATGCGCCGGAAATCCTCGAAAGCCTTCCCGCTGAACAACGGCGGATTGTAGTCGCCGGCATTGAGCTTGTCGCGCACCAAAGTGGCGTTGTAGAGGATGCCGGAATCCAACGACTGCCGCACCACATCAGTAAGCCGCGCCCCGAAAACGTTGACATTGTAGGCACTTTTGAGGTAATCAGCATCCAACGCAGGACTCTCGTCGGCGTGCACTGGCGGAAGCTGCGCATCGTCGCCCACGAAAAGCATCCGATTACTGTCGCCGAGGAAGACGAACTCCATCAAGTCGTCCAGCAAACTGTTGCCTACGAGGTCGTTGACGCTACCTTGCGCCGAAATCATGGAAGCCTCATCGACGATAAAGAGCGTGTGGGCATCCTTGTTCTCGCGACGCACGAAACGCCGAACCCCATCCTTGCTTGACACGCGGTAAATCCATTTGTGGATGGTGTAGGCCTTGCGCCCGGAATACTGCGAAAGCACCTTGGCGGCACGGCCTGTGGGCGCAAGCATCACGATATGCACCCCGATGGCCGCCAGCGTCTTCACTAACGTGCTCACCAAGCTGGTCTTGCCTGTGCCAGCATAGCCCGAAAGTAGAAACAGAAAGTTCTCCCCTTTACCGTAGATGAACTCCGCAAGCCGATCCATCGCCTCGGATTGGCTCTCCGTCGGCGGGAACCCGAAATTCCGCTGTAGATTTTCCCTAAAAGTTTTCATGATTTGGTATTCCAATAAAAAATGATGCGGTAAACGGAAGGATTATTTGTCCTTGAACGAGAAAATCGAGCTCTCGAATTTCTCCTGCGCATAGGCTTTGTCCACGGTGATTTTCTTCTTGTTGAGACTCGGGAACTCAAACATCGCATCGGTCATAATCTTCTCAACAATAGCACGCAAGCCTCGGGCTCCCAACTGCAGTTCCACCGCCTTGTCGACGATGTAGTCCAGACTCTCTTCGGTGAAACTCAGCGTGATACCGTCCATCTTAAACAGCGCGATGTATTGCTTCACCAAGGCATTCTTCGGCTCGGTGAGGATTCGTTTCAAGGCATCGCGGTCCAAAGCATTCAGCGAGGTGATGACCGGAAAACGGCCGCAAAGCTCGGGAATGAGTCCGAAGTCCTTGACATCCTGCGCACTGACATACTTCAAGGCCTCCTGCGGGTTGAAGTTGATATTCTTGGTGTTGTAGCCGATAGCATGCGTGTTCATGCGGTCGCAGATAATGTTCGACAGATTGTTGAATGCACCGCTGCCGATAAAGAGGATATTGCGCGTATTCACCTGGATAAACTCCTGCTCGGGGTGTTTTCGTCCCCCTTGCGGCGGCACATTCACCAACGAACCCTCCAACAGTTTCAGCAGCGACTGCTGCACGCCCTCGCCCGACACATCGCGCGTAATGGACGGATTTTCAGAGCCTTTACGGGCAATCTTGTCAATCTCGTCAATGAAAACGATGCCGCGTTCGGCCTTCTTCACATCGTAGTCGGCGGCCTGCAACAGACGGGTGAGAATGCTTTCAACGTCCTCGCCCACATAGCCTGCCTGCGTGAAGACAGTAGCGTCGGCAATGCAGAACGGCACATCCAACAAGTTTGCTATCGTTTTGGCCAACAGCGTCTTGCCCGTACCCGTCTCGCCAATCAGCAACACGTTCGACTTCTCTATGTCCACATCGGGGTCATCCTTGTCGACACCCTGCATCAAGCGTTTATAGTGGTTATAGACCGCAACTGAAAGCACCTTTTTTGCCTCCTCCTGCCCAATCACATAATCGTCCAGTTTCGCTTTTATCTCTTTAGGTTTCAGAAGCTTAATCTTAATTTCAGAGAGTGCTTCCCGATCGGCTTGAGTCTGATGGTCGCGGTAGATTTCCATCGCCGTATTCAGGCAGTCGCTGCAAATCATTGCATCCAAACCGCCGATAATGAACTGGTTATAGGGAACTTCCCGACCGCAGAAGCTGCAAGTCCTGTCAAATTTACTTTTTTTTGCCATAAGTTCGTGTTATAATAAAAACCGGCATCCGGACATTCCCGGACGCCGGTTTCCTAAACTTTCAAATAGGAGACGTCTTAATTATTTGCGTTCCTCACGTCCGAGAACCTGGTCAATCATGCCGTAGTCTTTCGCCTCGGCAGCCGTCATCCAGTAGTCGCGGTCGCTGTCTTTCCACACCTGCTCATAGTCCTTGCCGGTGTGGTAGGCAATAATCTCGTACAGCTCTTTCTTGATTTTCTGGATCTCGCGAGCTTCGATTTCGATGTCGGAAGCCTGACCCTGCGCACCGCCCATCGGCTGGTGAATCATGACGCGGGAGTGCGGGAGGGCGAAACGCTTGCCCTTGGCGCCGGCACACATCAGCACGGCGGCCATCGAAGCGGCCATACCGGTGCAAATCGTCGAGACATCGGGTTTCAGATACTGCATCGTGTCGTAGATGCCCAGTCCGGCATAGACCACGCCGCCAGGGCTGTTGATGTAGATCTGGATGTCGCGCTCGGAATCCTGCGATTCAAGGAACAGGAGCTGCGCTTGGATGATATTGGCCACGTCGTCGTCAATCGGCACGCCCATAAAGATGATGCGGTCCTTCATCAGGCGGGAGAACACATCCAACTGAGTGATGTTCATCGGACGCTCCTCGATGATGTACGGGGTGATGTAGTCGTTTGTTCTGGACACGTAGCGGTCCATCTTCAAACTGCTGATACCATGCTGCTTAAGCGCATAGTTCTGAAATTCGCTTCTCATTGTGTTACTCTTTTTCGGTTTTAGCTTTGGTGGATTTGGCTCTCGTCTTTTTCGGTTTTTCCTCGGCGGGAGCGGCCTCGGCAGCGGGTTCCTCAGCGGTCTCCGCCTTCTTGGCTGTCGTTTTGCGCTTGGTGGTCTTCTTCGGCTTCTCCTCTGCAGCGGGAGTTTCCTCGGCCGGCTTATCCTCCTTGCGCTGGGCGGAAATCTCATCGATGAAAGCCTTGAAATCGCCTTCCTTGTGCTCGACGTTCATCTTCTTGCGCATCAAAGCCACCAACTTCTGGTCGTAAAGCAGGTCGTAGGCGTTCTTCACATACTCCTGGTTCTTCATGGCATCAGCCACGATCTTATCGAGCTGCTCCTTGACACTTTCGGCATCGAAATTGCCAAAGTAGGTCTTGACGAAATAGTCGCGGAAGTAGGCCTCAACATCAGCACGGGTGACTTCAATGTCCTCACCCTTCACGAGTTCGTTCTCAATAATCTGCCACTTGAAGGAATTTTTGTAGCGTTCGAACTCTTTCTCCAAAGCCTCTTCGGTCATATCCTTCTGCACGGCGAGGATGTAGCGACGCATGAAATCTTCGGGCAGCTCCACGTTCACACCGTCAAGCAACGTGCTGATGGCGCGATCCATGAACATGCGGTCGGTGTCGGGCTTGTACTGCGCGGCAATTCTTTGCTTCTCGGTCTCGCGCATGGAGGCCTCGTCGGTCACGCTACCGTCGGGATAAGCGGCCTTGAAGAAATCCTCGTTGAGCTCGGCGGGATTGATGCGGCCAATACGCTTGATAGTGAGGTCGTAAGTGTAAGGATCGTCGTCGTTAAGCTCGTCCACCTTGAGGTCGAAAGCGCGGGCAAAGAACGGATCGGAGGTGAAAGCCTTGCGCATGGCAACGGTAAGCGTGTCGCCCACTTTCTTGCCGATGAACTCCTTCTGGGCATCCTCTTTAAGGTCACGAATGAAGAAGAAAGCCTCCTTTTCGCCGCCATAACTGGCTGAAACACTGTCGTTCTTCTCAATCGTCTCGGGCATCTCGTACTTGCCGTGACGCTCACGGAGCTGGTCAATCTGGGCGTTGATTTCGTCCTCGCCGGGGATGACGGTGAAGTCGGTGACGGCGGGCATCGCGCTGAAGTCGATGGTCACTTCGGGGCGGAGGACATACTCATAGACGAACGTGAAGTTGTCGGGGTTCTCGAAATCAATCTTCGACTTCTCCTCCACGGGCAGGGGCTCGAAGACGAACTTGATGTCGTTGTCCTTGAAGAACTTCTCAATCTGCTCGTTGACAAGTTTGTCGATTTCCAGCAGAAGGATATTCTGTCCGTACATTTTCTTGACCATGCCCATGGGGGCGTTGCCGACGCGGAAGCCGGGGACGGCAACCTCGCGGCGTTTTTTCTTCAACGCCTTTTCCACATTCTCGGCGTAGTCTTCCTTCTGGATTTCAATGGCGAGTTCCTGGAGCTGGCCGGGAACGTTTTCGTGCTTAATATTCATTGATACAATATTTTATATTACAAACAAAAAGAACACGCAACACCGCGTGGCGTTGCATGTTCAACCTTATATTCTTATAATCGATTATTCCTCGGCTGCATCGGTGGTCTGCTCGACTTGGGTGTTGGTAGAGCCGTGGATGCTGTTGTACTCGCTCTTGGACAAGAACGCGCAGACGAAGCAGAGAATCATGATACCGGCGGCAAGACCCCAGGTGGTTTTCTCTAATACGTCAGCGGTTTTGCGCACGCCCATCACCTGGTTGGAGGAGGCGAAGTTAGAGGCGAGACCGCCGCCCTTGGAGTTTTGGATCAGCACCACGAAAGCCAGTACGACACTTGCCAAAATGATTAATACTACACACAATGTAAACATCTCTTTACGTTTTTAGTTTATGAATTTATAACTTGTCATTATCTCTATCAAGCTGTTTTTACTGCAAAAACAGTGCCAAAATCACTCCTCCGACATCATTTTTTGCAGTTCTTCAATTCGGGCGGCAAAGATAGCATTTTTTTCGGGAAAATGCAACTTCAATATTTCAAACATCTGGATGGCTCGGTCATAGTATCCTTGCTTGGCATAAATCTCAGCTAATGAGATACTTACAATACTTTGATCCTCTACAGAACTCTCCTGACCATAGTCGGCCTCGGCATCGTGCGTGTCGGGGGAGTAGATGATTTTCGGCGCATCCTTGGAAAATTTTTCAATCAACTGATCAATAAGCGCCTGCCTATTCTCATGGTCAGGAGCAGGATGTTTCACGAAGATGGGATTGAGGTCGCCGGTGTGTTTCTCCTTGGTTTCCACGATGTTGAGTTGCGGTTTTTCGCGAACTTCCACCACGGGGGCGGTCTCCAAAGGCAGCGCATCAAAGCGCAATTTGTCAGGCAGAGTGAGCAGCATCCGCACGCGCTGGCGACCCGTCACCTTGGCGACAGGGTCCTTCAGGCAGAACATGCAGAGCAGCGGCGACGCGGGATATTTCCGCTGCCACTCGCGCAGCTTCGCGTCCGCATCAGCCTTCTCAACGCTCACAAAATCAGTAAGATATATTTTTTCCATTGGACAATAATCAAGCGGCAAATGTACATAAATTTCAAATATATAAAGACAGAGTGAAATTGCCGTATGTAGAGACGGGGCGTGCCCCGTCTCTACGAATAACAGGGAAAAGATACATTTTTTGGGAGTAAGGTTGCGGCATCCACGACAGAATAGGCATACAATGTTGGACTATTCTATAATATATTGCTGCAACTCTTCGACGGACAAACGGACGTCAACGATTTCGCCTTTCCTGAACTTCTTGTTTTTCTTTTGGTTTTTAGCAGGAGGAGTATAGCGGTAACACAATCCATAGCCCGACCTGACACACAGAATCAGGAGATACTGTAAATCGACATTATCAGATGATGCTGACAAACTTGAACGAATAGTCCAATCAAAGGAGGCCGATTCCTTCTTGAAATCGTCAAAAGGGCTAAGAATAGTATAGTGATATGTCAGATATTCCCCTTCGATGTAAAGGGATTCAAAACGCATAAAAAGGCTCGCCGAATAGGGCGCTTTCGCATTTACCGTCGTAATGATGTCGTTCAGGGCGATGCGCGCACGGTCGCGATCGGAAAGGCTGTCGCTGGCCACCATTTCCTGCAACTCTTCGTTTGAGACATGAATGTGGATGGTGGTGTCCGCCTTCGGCATGAAATAGTGGATGATTATTCCGCTCTTCAGCTGCATCACATTATCATACAGGAAGCTCCCTTCTTTTACAGAAAATTGGAGCTGTTTCAGGATGGCATTCTTGACCGCAACGGTGTCGCTGAACGGTGCATCAACGGACTCGATACGGCTATAGAAGTGCAGATTCTCGTAATCATACGCGAGACTGTCGATTATCACATCACCGGTAACAATAGGGCACTCTTCGCGATTGCTTTTTTCCAACTTTCTGATAAACCGCTCGGCCATAACCTGTTCCAGGATTTTATCTTCTGTCTCCTGGTCGGCGACCACAGCCGGAAGCTTGGCATTGGCAACATCCTCCGCCGAAATGTCCAAGGTTAGCGCTTTCCGGGTGTTCTCCTCTATAAAAAGCAGTTTAATGCCGCGTAAATGCTGCAAAATGCCCTCCGCAGTGACCAAAACGGTGTCAGAAATAATTTCGGGAACCTCATATTCCGATTCCAAAGCGTTTTTAATGGTTGCAGACAGGTATTGCTTTAACGACAGCGTGTCATCCGGGGACATGTTGAGAATCATCCTGCCCTCGCCAACGACATGGTTAAGATAAAGGGTCCTGTCGTGATATTCAACCTCTTGCAATTTGTAAGAGTCGGGTCCCTCGTCCAAAACCGCCAACCATCCTTTTGAATTCTTTGCAGCGTTCTGAATATATGCCTCAAGCTGTTCGTCTGTCGCAAGGGTGAACTTATTGACCCGGGCAATCATCTCCACCAGCACCGAATCCGGATAGTGAATGTGGAAACTGTCTGTGCGCGAGAGGTTTTCATACACAACCCGAATCTCATAGCCGGCGTTGTGACAAATCAGAAGCATTGGATAATCACTGTAGTCAAACAGCAACCGGCTGTCCCAATACTCTTTCTGGACGTCCCGGTTCTCCAAAACGAGCGGGAAATGCTCGTCGTCACACGAGACGTAAAATGTGACCGTCTCGTCCGTCACGTTGGCAGAGTCGATGTTGAGGGGGTCTTGGTTTTCCGACCTCGGTGTCAGGGAATAATGGTTTTCAAGGTAAAGTTCCATGAAGACGGCATGCCGGGCCAGCCATTTTGCGGAATCCCGGTATTCAGGCTTCTCGCGGTCCGCCCAAATCTGCTGGAACTCGTCGGGCGTGTATCGCAGCGTGAAGCTGCGCCGGGAACTGTCAAGGGTCATGTCATAGCATAATCCGCCTTTGATTTCCGCCAATTTCACGTACAGGTCGTGTTCTATTTCGGGGTCATATCTATAACGAAGAAGGTTCGCAAAATAGGTTTTCAGTTCCGGAATGCTGCGCCCGAACATATAAATATCCTCCATGGTGAAGTCGAAATGCAGATAGCCGGAATCGTAGGCGATGTTGTAGACCACAATTCCAGCCAGATCGTAAGGGCAGTGCTTCGAGTTTTCCGCTACCATTTTGGCAAAGGCCTCCCCGTCGGAACTTTGCGCGCCTGCCATTCCGGAAAGCCCAACAAACAGGAGGACGAGGAGCTTGCGAAACCCCTTGAACATGGAACGCAATATTATCATTTCAAACATGCATTGTATTCGATTTTTCATGCCGCGAAGATAGTATTTTTATCCTCTCTTCGTAAACGCCACCGAATCGCCCCACGCGTTGTACAGGATTTCGTGCCCGATAGCCCGCATCCGGATGTCCAAGCAGGAAAAGCACTCCTCGGGCTTGTCGCCCACGCAGGCCTTGTCGGGATAGATGAGGTAGTCTTCGCGGTACTCGTTGGGGGTGAGGTTGGGCATAATGACGTTGGCGCCGGCGCGGATGGCCTTCTCGCGCCCAAGCGGGTCAATGGTCTGGTTCGCGGTGGCCGCCACCATGTTGATTTCCGGCATCATCAGCCGAAGAATGGCTATCATCTTGAGGGTCAGGTTCATCCGTTCCTCAGCGGCAGGAATTTGATCGGCATACTGGTACAACGGCGTGTCGGGGTGCGGAATGTAGGGTCCCATGCCTACCATCGCCACGTCCTTCTCGCGGAAGAAGAGCAGGTCGCCGGCCAGGATGTCCAATGTCTGGAACGGCAGCCCAACCATCACGCCGGTGCCCGTCTGGTATCCGAGGGCGAGCAACGCGTCGATGCAGTCGAGGCGGCGGTGGAAGTCGTGACGCTCGTCACGGGGGTGGATGCGGTAGTACAACTCCTCGTTCGACGACTCGATGCGCAGCAGATAGCGGTGCGCCCCGGCCTCGAACCACTGGCGGTAGGTTTCCTCGCTCTGCTCCCCGAGCGAAAGGGTGATGCCGAGCGAGCCGTTGTCTATCTCCTTGATGCGGCGGACGAGTCGGGTGATCATCGACACGAACTCTGGATCGTTGCGCTCCCCGCTCTGAATGGCCACAGAGCCGTAGTTCAGCTGGTGGGCGAGACGGGCGCACTCCACCACCCCGTCCTCCGTCAGGGTGTAGCGTTCCACCTTGTCGTTGTCACGGCGGACCCCGCAGTAGAGACACGACTTGCGGCAGACGTTGCTCAGCTCGATGAGCCCGCGCAGGTGCACCTTGTTGTCCAACCGCGACAGCTTTACTTCCAGCGCCTTTTTCAGCAGCAGCTCCATATCCTTGCCTTGAGTGGCGAGCAACCGCACAATATCCTCTTTCTCTAAACGAGCCTTCTCGAGAATCTCTTTTATGACCATATTCTTCTAATACAATGAATCCGCAAAAATAACATTTTTAAGTTTCGGGAGCACATTCAGCAAGCAGACGGCACATTCTTGGCAAGTATATGGCAGGTGTCACACAAGAATTTTCCAAATAGTTGCCATATCATTTCTTCGATAGTTGTTCGATAGTTGTTCGATAAAACATCGAAGAACTATTGAAGAAGTAACGAGAAACTATCGAATAAATAGTATGCCTAATGCTTGGGAAAGGTATGCCTGTCCCTTGGGGAATACTTAGGAAGTATTTGTCATTCGTTCACAACCGGCTGTTTATAAAAAGTCCGCGCACCTACTTGACAACCCCCACTTCAGAATTGTATCTTTGCCGCATGAAAACGAAACTCCACTTCACCAGGGGCGAATGGGCGGCGGCCCTCTTCCTGCTCACCGTCATGACGGCGGGCAATTTTTACTATTTCCTGTGTGACATCCATCCGAAGCCGCCCTGCGATGTCCACCAGTATGAGGCTGAATTCGAACGATTCGCCGCCGAACAGAAACGGCTCGACGATTCGATAGCGGCGGCGCGACAACGCACATACAGCGACCCTCCGCGCATCCGCTCCGACACGCTCCCGCCGTCCAAGCCGCAACCGCGACAACCGATGTACGACATTGTCAAGCTCGACCTCAACAGCTGTGACACCGACGCTTTGGTCACCGTGCCGCAGTTCGGGAGCAAGCGTGCCGCGAAACTCGTGGAATACCGCGACAAGCTCGGCGGTTTCCACAGCTTCTCGCAGCTGCAGGAGGTCTATGTGCTGCAAAATATCGACACGTTGAAGCTGAAGACGTATTTGTATATCAACAAACAGAAAATCAAGAAGTTGAATATCAACACGGCAACCTATCAGGAGTTAGTGTCGCATCCCTATATCGACGCCTACCTCACGAAACTGATCCTGCGCCATCGCGAGAAAAACGGCCCGATCCGCGACCTTGAAGAGCTGCGCCAGATCACGCACGCGTATCCCGAACTCATCGAGAAATTGCGGCCATATCTGATGTTTTAAGGGTTATTGGTTATTAGTTATTGGTTATTGAGGGGGAGGAAGGCTAGGAGTTTGTAAGGGGGTACAACAAAGTATTTTTAACCGAAATTGACAATTATGAAGAATTTAGAAACAACGAAATCTGAAACAAAAACATTTTCATTCCGGCCTCCGCAACGCCTTTCAATCCCGCCTCAACAAACAATAACACTATCCGCTATCCACCATCCTATAACCAATAACCAATAACCAATATCGGCAAGCACAAGCTCACCCCGCGCATCGGGGTGGACTACGCCGGGGCAGATGCGCTGTTGCCGTACCGGTTCGTGGGGGCTTTCTAACAAAAAAGAGCGGACCATCGTCCGCCCTCAGTAGTCAAAGTTCCAAGTTTCAAGTTTCAAGTTTCAAGTTTCAGGTTTCAGGTTTCAGGTTTCAGGTTTCAAGTCCTAAGTCTTAAGTCTCAAGTCCTAAGTCTCAGGTCTCAAATCTTAAGTCTTAAGTCTCAAGTCTTAAGTCTCAAGTCTTAAGTCTCAAGTCCCAAGTCCTAAGTCTCAAGTCCCAAGTCCTAAGTCTTAAGTCTCAAGCCTCATCCGCGTACGGCCACGGGTTCACCTCAATGCCCGCCATGCGCTGCATCGCCTCATGCGCCTCGCGGCACACACGGTCGAGTTCCTCCTTGCGGTTCGCGCTCTTGTCGAACCAGATCGGCTCGCCCACATGCAACGTCACGCAAGGGTAGTCTTTCTTGCCAAACAGGCGGTAGATGCCCCGGCGTTTGCGGAACGTATAGACGAACGGGATGATCGGACGGTTGTACTTGTAGGCCATGGAGAAAGCGCCACGCTTGAACGGACGGATGGGCGTGTACATGTCCCAACGCACCGCCTCGGGGAAGATGATGAACCACATCTTGCGGCGGGCGTACTCGTCGAAAGCCTCGTTGTACTTGCGGATGCCCTCGCGGGTCTCGGGGATGGGAACGCCGCCGGCCTGCCAGAGAATCCACCAGCCGTGGCCGTTGAAATGCTTGGGGAACATCGGGATGCGCACCTGACGGAACTTCTTGCACGCCGCATTGACCCCCAACGCGTCGAAGACGAACACGTGGTTGCAGATGCAGACGGCCCCGTCCTTAAGTTGTTCCTTGTACTTGCGCAAGTTGCCCTTAATCTGGAGACCGAAGTGGCAGCGGTTGTGGGTTGCCACCAAGATCCATTTCGTCACCCAGCCCGCTATGGTGTTGAGCTTGAAATGGAGCGAGTCGTCCAAATAGGGATAGGTCTCGTCGAAAGTGAAACGGCCCTGCGAGGAGTCCTCCACCTCGACGTGCACAATCCGCTGGTGCGGGTCATCCTTGGGGTAGTCGATGCCGATGTCCGGCACATAGACCCCATCCTTCACCTTGAATTCGCCGTATTCCATAGGGGGCTATTTCTTGACGAAGTTGGTCATTTTGTAGGTGGTAACCGTGCCGTTGAACTCCTCGAAAACGAGTTCCACAGGCAGGTTGTCGGACTTGCGGTAAGTAATCACAATCTTGGAGTAGCCACGCGGGGCTGTCTTCTTCGCCGTCAGCGTCACCACCTTGTTTCCACCCTTCTCCGTCACGGAAGTCTCGGCATTGTTGTCGGTCGCGGCCTGCTGCCACTTGCCGGTGATGCAGTTCATCAGCGTGTTGCGCTGCACCTTCATCGAGGCATTCTTCTCGGTGTCCACCACCGACTTCTTGCCCCGCAGATTGATGGATATGGTTTTGCCGTTGATGATGAAATAGTCGCCAGCGGGCTTGGTGTAGTTCAGCTCAAACTTGTCGGGCGGGGAGAGCTTGAGGTTTCCCTCTCCCTCTACGGTCTTGCCGGAGGCCTTGATGAACTTGGTCTCGGTGAAGTGGCACTCCACTTTCTGTGCGGAGGCCGCGAATGTCAACATTGCGATGACGATAGTCAAAAACTTTTTCATTATAAGGATTAAAATTGATTATCGGTTATTGAAGCAGCTGTTCCACCGCGTGCAACACGTACTCCTCCATCGGGGAGCGTCTGCCGTCGGCCTCGACGATACCGCGCAAATCGGCAAGCAACTTGCTGCGATCCGCCTCATTGTCAGCGATATGATGCTTGTTTTCGCTGAGACAGCGTAGCACTGCGGCATCGTTCATCGTATTGAAAAGCCGACGCACATCCGCTACAGTTTTCGTGTCAAAATGATCCACCATCTCCCGAACCTCGTCGGAACTGACCTTTCCGTCAGCATTGGCGACATAGAGCATCGCCAACAACATGAATTCTTCTTTTGTTAGAGTGTTTTCCATATTCGTATTTGATTAGAATTTCTTGTTTGGGTTTAACGCCATGGCACTTTCTAACGCTCCACGCGCTTGCGCATATACGGCCACTTCATCGCCCAGCGGAAGAGAAGCGGCTGCAACGTGTAGGTAATCATAATGGTGGAGAGCATGCCGATAATGGTGCTGTTGCCGATGGAGGTGATGGTCGGGTGGGTGGCGCACAGCATCGACACCATCACCACAATGAGCACGAAGGCGGAGAAAAAGACCGCCACCTTGTGGTATTCGAGCAGACGACTCCCCTCCCCTCGCTGTGCCGCTATAAGTCCCTGCATCACAAAGATACTGTAGTCCACACCGATGCCGAAGATGAACGTCGACACCACGATGTTGACCATGTTGAAGGGCAACCCGAAGATGGCCATCCAGCCCTGCACCATATACCAGCTCAGGAACATCGGCAGGAAGGCAATGAGCGAGATAACCAAGTTACGGAACGAAAGCAGCAACACGACGAAGACGAAGATGGCGGAGATGAGCAGCGTGGTGTTATAGTCCGTATGGAGCATATCCAGCATATCGGCGGTATAGTAGAACGGATCCACCACCACGGCATTCGGCATCGCAGCCACACGGTCGCCCACCGGCCACATCTTCTCCTTTGTCAGTTGCGTTGTATTGAATATCAAAAAGTTGCCACTATTTTCCTCAATAAAGTTGCAGAGAAGTCCGTCGGGGATTACTTCCGCAGTATAGAGATCACCGGGCTCGTAGTCAGCCTCCACCATCGCCTGGAAGGGAACGAAGATGTCGGGCGAGAGTTCGTTGCGCACGGCCGCGCCCTTCACCACAGCCATCGCCTGGCTGACCTTCGCGGGGGTCCAGTACCGATTCCAAGCTTCGATGCGGCGTTGCTGTTCGGCCTCCGACTGGAAGAGTATCGACACGACCGGGGTGTAGGCAATCAGGTCGCCGGCATTGCGCATTGAGTCGAGCACGGACGACAATTCCTTGTTGGCATCCAACGCTTCGCCAAGCGTGGGCGCGATGACGGCGAAATACTCCTGCTGGCCGCCGTGGTCGTTTTTCTCAGAATAGAGATTTTCCGACTTGTGCAATTCATCACTCTCATAACCAATACGTTTCAGGTCGTTGTCAAACTCCACCTTGCCCGAGAACGCGAAACCGATCACAATGAGGATACATAGCCCGATGACCACATACGGGTTGCGGTCAAAGGGGTAGTTGTTAATCTTTTCGATTCCCCTGAACACCTTCTCATTGCGCCGCTGGTCGTCCTCACGCAAGAGGTGCGGCAGGAAAACGAGTGCGAAAAAGGTGTTGCCGATGAGCGCGAAAGTGGAAAACATACCAAACTCCTTGAGCAGGTCACTCTGGGTGAAGAGCAGTCCGATGAACGCCCCGATGGTGGTAAGACAGCCGAGGCAAACTGGCACGGCCTCTTCCTTCAACATCTGCTCCACATTTCCCACAAAACGCTGATGTATAATAACATGCAGACAATAACTGAGCGCGACACCTAACACCACAGAGCCCACGCCGAGCGCCATCAGCGACATGCCGCCTTGAATCCAGTACATGCAAGCCAAGGCGAAGAAAGCTCCGTAGGTCACGGGCAACACATTCTGCCACGCGATGTTGAAGCTCTTGAAACTGACACACAGCACGATAAGGACAATCAACATCGATATGCCGACCGTCAGGTAGATGTCGCGCGCCATAATGCGGTTGTTGTCGCCAGCACGCACCACAGCACCGTGCATCAGCACCTCAACTTCGGGGTGTACTTTATTGAACTCACTGACACAGTGCTTGATATGGTTCATCAGCTTGCTACTCGGCTCAGCATCGAAAGATTGGAAATTCGGGGAGATGTAGATGAGCGCCACTGTGCTGTCGGCGCAGAAAAGATGCCCATCGATGAGGGTGAATCCCATACCCGACGAAAGGTCGGGCATCAAGTACTCGCGCAAGTTGAGCGGATCGGTAGAGACCATCTCGGAAAGCATACCCGTCTCGTCGTTCATAATGAGCTCATAATTGCTCGCCATCGTCTCGTCAACGTGCGCGATGGCCGAGTCAAACTGGGCATACAGGGAGGTGTCCACGAAAGAGGGCACATGCATCATGGCAAAGTCAAGAGCGTTGAGCGCCATGTCGGGCTCTATACGGTAAAGCGTGTTGGCGATGCCGTAATCGTCGGTGAGGATGGAGTCCATCAGTTCGTCCACATAGCCGGCCAGCACTTCGGGTTCCGCACCGGTCATCTCCATGAAAATCTTGTCCTTGATCTTCAGATTGCTGAATACCAAGTTCGTTCCTTTATGCTTAGAAGCGGGCAGCAGCCGGAGCAAATCCACGTCTAACTTCACCCTCAGGCCAAAGAAGATGAACACCGCGCTGCTAAGCACCATCAACGTGTATAAAAATATTTTGTGTTTCTGGAAATAGCGATAAAGTTTTACGAAAAACATGTATGGTCTAAAAGTTTAAAGGTTAAAGTCAAAAGTCAAAAGTCAAAGGTCAAAGGTCAAAGTCAAAGGTCAAAGGTCAAAGTCAAAGGTCAAAGGTCAAAGTCAATTCGTCCACCAGACGATGGTGTCGATTTTAGCGGCGAAACCACTCCAGTGGCCGAGAACCTCGTCACTGTCGAAGTTGGTGACGGCAGGCATGGGGTTGGTGAAGGGATTACTCCCCATAGCGGCCTCGCTGCCGGCAGAAAGCAAGTATCTATATGTGTGGTGATCTACCTGCGTGTGTTTCACATAAACCGTGTCGCCGGGACGGAACGTACGGCGGCTAAAAGTCTCTTGCTGCGCATCAGTCATCATTCCGTACAGGAGGGGCGAATAGCCGAGGCGGGTAAGTTCGTAGTTGAAGGTCAGCCCGTTGAACGTGCGGTCGTCGAACGCCACAGGCAATCCGCAAATCCAGAAACGGTCGCGCAATGTGGGAGAGTTCACCTTGCAGAAGAAAGCGTAGTAGTTTTCCTCGTCGGCAGGGTCAGTCAGCTGCATGCGGATGGTGGCCTGCGTCTCGTTCAGAATCTCCGCCGACTGGTCGAAGCCGATAGAGTCGAGATCAAAAGTCTTGGGGATGTAGGTTTCAGCAGTGTAGGTGTTACCGTCATACTCAACCCGGAGGGTGTAGTGCGTCTCTTCGCGACCGATGACCTTGCTACCGATGAAGCCCATGCGGTAAGGCAAATCCGGGGAGATTTTAAACACCAATTGCTCAGTCTCGCCGGTCTCAGATGTCACGAAAACCTTCGCCTTAAGGTTACCGACGACCACACTGTCCAGCATGTAGTCGTAGTTGATTTGGGAAAAATAGGGGATGCTCCGTGTCAGCATCACGATGGCGGGCGAACCTGTTTCAATTGTGCCTTCAATCACCAGTTTCGGCTGGTATTCAGGTAAATCCAGCTCAATCTCACGCTGGCATCCCAGCGTCAGCAGGCAGACTGCCAACAGGCACAAAGCGAACAATTTCTTCTTCATACTATTATATAATATGGTCTTCTGAATGCGGCCGCGAAAATACAAAAAAAATGTATTTTTGCGCCGATTTTTTTAATATGGATGAAATGAAGGAACTGTTAGAGTTGGCGGCGGGACCGCACGTATGGGATGATCAGCCCGTGTTCTGTTTCACATCGGACATTGACTGGGCATCGGAAGCGGTGATGGAGGAGTATTTCCGTCTGCTGCCACCGGAGCTTTTACGGCTGACCGTGTTCGTCACGCACAAGTCGGAGATGATCGAGCAAGCGTTTCTGTCTGGACGGCTGCAGCGCGGCATCCACCCCAACTTCCTACCCGGTTCTTCGCACGGCGACACCTTCCGCGAGATCATCGAAACCTGTCTCTCTTTCGCACCCGAAGCCACTTGCTCTCGCTCGCACCGCGGTTTCGACGTCACCGACACGGCGCACCTGCTCCGCAACGACTACCACATCCGGTGCTGTTCCAACACCATCACGACCCTCACCCCGCGAATCACCCCTTACTGGCTGGAATCCAAATTGTTACAGGTTCCTGTCTTCTTCGAAGACGGCAGTTTCCTCTACAACGAGCTGGGTCTGTCCATCGAACCGTACCGCTCCTTCTTCACCGCACCGGGTCTCAAAGTCATCAGCCTCCACCCGATGAACATGGTCTACAACACCCCCTACCTCGCCTGGATGCGCCAGATCAAAGACTCCCTCTCCCGCGATGCCTTCAACCACATCGACGCCGACACAATCACACGGCACCGCAACCGCGATCGCGGCATCTTCAACACCGCCGAGGAAATCCTCAACCTCGCCCACCAGCTCAACGCCCCCATCCTCACCCTCGACGAAATCTACGAACATACTATAAAACCAACAAATCAACGATAACTCCTTCTAATAGTAAAAATATTCCTTGAACAGCCTCGAAGAGGCAAAACGCGCGAAGCGCAATTAACCCCACACAAGGCCGTTAGGCCGCAGTGTGGGGACCAGAACCCACAAGGCGAAGCCACAATGTGGGCCATCACCGACAAATACGAATAAAATGAGAATACTCGAAAGCGAACGCCTAATCATGAAACCGGTGGAGCCCGCCGACCTGCCCTACCTCATGGAGCAGCGCTGGGATGCCGACCTCACCGACCACATCATCCACAACCCCATATCTTCCTACAACCAGCAGCAGTGGTACGAGCGCATCTGCCGCAACGGCGATGTGGTGCTCTCCATCTTCTACAAGCATCCGGAGGGCGATACCGAATTGCTTGGCGCGGTCGGATTGTACGACATCAACATGCGGCATCAGCGCGCCACGGTCAAAACCATGCGCATCCCCACGAAGTTCCAGGGGCTCGGCATCGCCAGCGAAGCCTTGGCCATGCTCATCGAATACGGCTTCAACACCCTCAACCTCCACAAAATCACCTGCGACACCTTCGCCGACAATATAGGCACCATTAAACACTTGGAAAAAGTGGGTCTACGGCAGGAGGGCCGCCTGCGCAAACACTACTTCCACCAGGGAGAGTACAAGGACGCGTTGATATACAGCATCTTACGGGAAGATTTCAAATCGAATTAATCTGTAGAGACGCAATGCATTGCGTCTCCACAATAACCAATAACCACTAACCAATAACCAGTCTCTTGTTCCACTCCATCAACAAAAACCTGAACCTGCAACTTATCATGCTGCTCCTGCTGGCGGGATGGGCGGGGTGGACCGTGTTCACACAGATGACTGTTATGCCGCCAGACGGCAACATGCTGCTGTTCCAGTACATCACGCAGCTATGGGCGTGGAACGAGACGCTTGTGCGCGTCGCCGTGCTATTGCTCATTCTTACTATGACCGTCGGCATCATCCAATACTACCACAAAAACCATTTCGCGGACGGACAAACCTATATGCCCGGCGTATTCCTATTGCTGTTGCTCAACAGCGGCAGATACCTCCAACTTCTTACCCCAGCGTTGATCACGGTCTTCTTCATCTCCCTCATTATGATGATCTATGAGCCCAACGAACAGGCGGTGAAAATGAAGGATCGTATCTTTTCCTTCGGGCTGCTTATAGCTACAGCCACCTTGTTGGACATCAGCGCATTTGGCATTGTCCTCTTCCTCATTCTAATGATCAGCGTCAACAACGTAACCTCGTTCAAAGACATCCTAATTCTGCTCTGTGGCCTCGCATTCCCATATATGTGGGCCTTCGCTATAGCGTTCTTCTGCAACGGGGAACCTGTTTTCACGCAGTCGTGGCACAACCTGAGCCTGTTCGTTCCCGTGAAATCATTCACCTCTCTGCGCATTGTTGACTACGCATCTCTGGCGGTTTTCGTGGTGGTCACCCTTTGGCTGATGTTTCGCAACAAACGACTGTTAGACAACAAGTTGATTGTCATCCGACAAGCTTTTAACATTGTAAATCTGCTCTTCTTCTCTATGTTGCTGTCTCTTTGGATAGGGATTATTCCGTTGCCGTATGCGCTGTTTTACCTGCTTCCACCGATAGCCATCTACATGTCCATCGCGGTAACGAAAAAACGATACTGGCCGATCGTTGACATCCTGTTTTTGGCATTATGCGTGATGCTATGGCTCTAAAATCACATTTTTCCCTTGATCCCGCCATCGAGTGCGGGTGCGACGAGGCCGGGCGCGGCTGCCTTGCTGGGCCTGTGTGCGCTGCCGCCGTCATCTTCCCTTACGACTATAAAAACCCAGAAATCAATGATTCCAAGCAACTTACGGAGAAAAAACGGGAGCAACTCCGCGAGATTATCCTCCGGGATTCCTTGGCTTGGGCCGTAACAGAGGTTTCAGCTGAGGAGATTGACCGGATGAACATCCTACGCGCCTCCATTCATGCCATGAACCTCGCCGTAGGTCAGCTCTCCCTCACCCCGGAACTCCTGCTCATCGACGGCAACCGCTTCACCGACCGATGGGGCATCCCCTACCGCTGCGTCGTGAAGGGCGATGCCACCTACCTCTCCATCGCCGCAGCATCCATCCTCGCCAAAACTCACCGTGACGCGCTCATGCGCCGCCTCGCCGACGAATTTCCCGACTACGACTGGGCCCGAAACAAGGGCTACCCCACCCCCGCGCACATCGCCGCCGTCAACTGCCTCGGCCTCACCCCCTACCACCGCAAAACCTTCCATCTCAAAAACCAGCTCTCCCTCGACTTGTGAAATCCGTAACACACTCAACAACAAACATTTCCTTATTCATAGAGACGCGCCATGGGACGTCTCTACAGGCGTTCTAATGCGCATCTCCAAATTTTTGAATTTTTTTTGCAACATTTTCGCCCGAATTTCGTCATATAGCCGTTGACTTCAAATGCTGACAGAACAAGAAATAGAGATCATCGACGGTTGCCGGAAAGGCGACCAGGAATCTCAGAGGATGCTGTACGACACTTACGGGCCGATGATCAAGGGTATCTGCGCCCGCTACGCCAGCGACATCCAGGAGGCCGAGGATATGTTTCACGACATCTTCGTCTTCATTCTGACCCATTTTGAAGGCTACGACAAGATCACTTCGCTTGGCGGCTGGTTGCGCACCATCACGGTCAACAAAGTGATCGACCACTTGAGGAAGCAGCAAGTCTATCGCACCACGCCGATGAGCAGCCTCAACCAGGAGTTCGGCGACATGCGCGAACCCAACTACGACGGCATCCCGATGGAGGTGCTGCTGCGTATGATCAACGAGCTGCCCCCCAAGTACCGCACCGCGTTCAACCTCTATGTGGTGGACGAAGTGCAGCAGGAGGAGATTGCCCGCATGATGGGCGAGACACCGAACAACGTCCGCTCGCTCATCTTCCGCGCCAAAGCCAAACTGCGCCAACGAATTGAGAAGTATCTGAAGACGGAAGAATTCCGCATCTAACGGCAAACTATTATAAGAACATATTCCAAAGAGGGCTGCAAGCCCGAAACGTGTCAACCCAGGGTGAAGCGAAGCGCAGCCATGGGGCAACAACAACGAGAACGGCAAACCAACGATAAAATGAACAACAACCCCATAGAAGATCTCCGCAGGATGGAGACGCCGGTCACGGAGGAGGGATGGACCTCCATCGTGAACGACAGCCGCTACGCCCGCAAGTTCGCTCGCAAGCCCGGGCTCTCGCCCAAGGGCCGCGCCGCGCTCATCGCCGGTGTTGCAACGGTGCTCGTCGCCGTGCCCATCCTCGTCAAAACGCTGACAAACAAGCCGGAAGAGACCGCCCAAACGACTGTTCCCACAACGGAAACCGCCGTGGAGCAAAAAGCGACTGAAACGGCGACCCCGCAAGACGCCACCAAGACCGCAACGTACCAATCTGCCACCGGTGCGTCATCCACGACCACACCCGCCGCATCCGAGACCGCTAAGGTCACAACCACTGAAAAAGCCGCCACTCATGAGGGCAACACTATGGGATCCGTCATCGAGAAACGCCAGCAAACTACTGATAATCCGTCGCGTGAAGATCAAACTCCGTTGTTGTCTCCCAAGACCGACGACTCCCACCTTACCTACGAAGAACCCAAGACTAACCCGAAACGGAGCGACGCCACCAGCCAGCAAACGGCCAAAACCTCCCGTACAGCACCAGCTCGCGCCCATGACCAAAACGTCAATCATAGCGTAAGCGAAACCACCGTCACTGCTGACGGCCAAGTCTCGACAAAATACGAATACAGTCCTGAAGAACCAGCCACCGAGGCCGAACAGTTCTTCATCCCTACCGCTTTCACCCCCAACGGCGACGGTCTCAACGACCTCTTCCTCGTGAAGGCCAACTTCGAGCCCAAAAGCTTTGAAATGACCGTGCTGAACCGGGGCGGCGAGATGATGTTCATCAGCCGCGACATCAACATCGGGTGGGACGGACAGCTGCGCGGCAGACTTATGCCGCAGGGCGTTTACGTCTGCATCATCAAATACAAAGATAGCCAAGGTAACGAACACAAGCAACAAGGACAAGTACTTCTGATACCGTAATGAGTAACGTCAATCGGGCCATTCCGCCCATCATACAGCCTATCGAGCCATTCGCCCTGCCGACTCCGCGCCGCGAAACCCTCGGCAACGGCATTCCTGTCTTCTTTTTCGACAACCCTAACCTCGACCTTATACACATCCTGCTGCAGATCCACACCGGCTCGCTTCACCAGCCCGCCAAGCACATCTGCAACTTCGCCTACACGTTGCTGCGCGAAAGCCATCCTACCCTTTCACCGGAGGAAACCTCCGAAAAAATCGACTACTACGGTACCAATGTTTCCGTAAACGTCGGGATGGATTGCGTGCAAATCATGATTTCCGTGCCGAAGAAGAATATCCCCAACATACTGCCCTTTATCGCAGACTTCCTCATCAGCCCTCTATATCGTCCTAACAATCTGCGGATTATGCAAGACAAGGAAATCAAGAACCTTGCCTATAACATCCAAAAGAACGACTATTGCTCTTGGCGGATCATGTGGCGCGAGATGTTGGGCGACGTTTTCCCCGCCGTGTCGGAATATTCCACCCCGGAAACCTTGAACGCCGTGACAATAAGCCAGTTACAAGATTTCCATCGTCGGAGTTTCTGCGCAGAAAATCTTTCCGTCTTCGTCACGGGCAACACGGACGCACACACGGAGGCGCAAATCCGCGACCTCTGGTTGGCGGTGCCCCACGGCGAGCGTTCCTCACAACTGCCGGTCGTCACCCTGCCCGAAAACCGCGAGCGCATTTACCACGAGACGATGCCCGACAGTCTACAGACTTCCATCGTACTATGCTGCTTGTCACTCGGTTACAACGACCCTAATCGCACTGGTTTCTCCGTGCTCAACACGCTTACGGGCGGCTATTTCAGCTCGCGGCTGATGCAGAATTTGCGTGAGCGTCAAGGGCTTACCTACGGCGTTGTCTCCTCGAATACATTCTTCGGTAGCCAGTCGGTGTTCTCCATCAGTAGCGACGTGAACGCCGACCGCACGCAAGAAGCGATAGACGCCTGCTTTGAAGAGCTGCAACGGCTTCAAAATGAGCCAGTTTGTAATGACGAGCTCCAAGTGGTAAAGAATTATATGGCCGGACAGCAACTTCGCTCCGCCGACACCTCCGTGAATGCCATGCAGAAGTTCGCCTATTGGCGCCGCTTCGGGTTAGACGAAACAGAAATGTTTCGCTATCTAACTGATATTAAAAAGATTACAGCAGAAGAAATACAAAACTTGGCAAAAACGCATTTCGAATACAATAATTTCACCCAAATCACCGTTGGTAAAGATTTATTGACAAAATGAAGCATACAGTGAAAAGAATCATACTTACCGGACTATGGATGGCGACAATACTCGCCTGTTTTGCTTGGGAGCCGCCCAAGATGCAGTGTATCAAGCTGATGAACAACAACACCCGCATCAAGATGGCTTGGAGCAACAGCAGTGACTGCATCCATTTCAAGACCTATTACTTCTACATCAACAACGTGCTGTGCGACAGCCTGTCCGGCTACAGCAGCGCAACCCAGACCTACACCCTTTGCGACTACGGTTCGCAGGACATCAACAACATCCCCACGGCTACCGAATACTTCTGCTACATCGTGGCGGTGGATTCCAACAACGTCAGCTGCCATTCAGACACCATCCACTCGTTCAGCATCACCGTCACCCCGCAGGCGGGCAACACCTTGGCGTTTTTGACTTGGGAGTCGCCGACCAACACGTTCGACAACTCCTGGGGCAACACCTTCGACATCTATAAGAAGCGCGGCTTCGAGCCCGACTTCCCGACCGAGCCTATCGCCTCCGTGCCCAACACGCAGCGCAACTACACGGACACCTCCGACGTTTGCGACAACACCATTTCCTACCAGGTGGGTATCTCCCACTACTACATGAGCGGCTCTTACCTGACGCAGTGCCCGTTCATGACCACCATCGGCAGCGTGGACCACATGGTGGACAGTATCAGCCCCGCGCCGCCCGTGCTTGACAGCGTGTCCGTGACCCCGACCAACGAGGTTATGCTCGGATTCCACGAGACCGAACCCTACATGATGGCCTACATCATATATTATATTAACGCCAATGGCACCATCCCGCTTGACACCATCTACGGCGCGACATTCTGGGTCGACCCAGCGATTAACCCGGCCTTCGATTCCCGTCTCTACCGCATCGCTACAATGGACTCCTGTGGAAACGTCTCGCCTTTGACCAACAACCAGCAAGGCAACATGATTCTGCACTTAAACGGCACCGATGCCTGCCACAGGACAGCATCCTTGAGCTGGTCTTCCTACGCCAACCTCGCAAACGACGTCAACCACTACGAAATCCTTTACAGCAGTGACCAAGGACAAAACTGGACTCTGGCAGGAACCAGTACAAACACAAGCTATACAATTGAAAATCTGAGCTTTAACCAAAGCTACATTGCCTTCGTCCGCGTGGTGAACAACGGTGGAACCATCACGGCCAGCACCAACCGGATCAGCTTCGAAATCGCATCCGACGAGTCGCAGGATTTCACCTACATCCGTTCCGTTTCGGTCATAGACAACGAATACATCCGCATCCGGGTGCTTACCAGCGGCGACACGTTGCCGTTCGTCACCATTACGCTCCAGCGCAGCGAAGACGGCATTACATTCGAGGATTTCCGCACGCAAAACTTCATCTCGGGAGCCGACATCTACACTTTTTCCGACAGTATCGCCAACTTCAGCCGCAAAATGTACTACTACCGGACTTACGTGCGCAACAGCTGCGGCATTGAAGCAGGCTACTCCAACGTGTCGCACAACATCCTGCTGCACGGCGAAAACAACGCCCAAAACAACAACCTGTCATGGCAAGGCTATGTCGGCTGGGACGGCGGCGTGGAAGGCTACTACATCTTGCGCAAAGTGGAGAGCGAGGAACTCTTCAACACCGTCACCGAGATTCCCGGCGGCGCGGTGAACAACTACACCGACGACATCTCCTCCATGTACGAGTCCGGGTCGAAATTCTCGTATTATGTTGAAGCACAAGAAAATGTAAACGAATACGGTTTCACAGAGAGCAGCATGTCGAACTATGTGACCGTCATCCAACCGCCTTCCATCTACGTCCCGAACGCATTCCGACCGCTCGGCGCGAACAACAAAGTGTTCAAACCGGTGAATTCGTTCGTTTCCAACGACGGCTACCGATTCTCGATTTACACACGCCAAGGCGAACTGATATTCGCCACCACCAACCCGCAGGAAGGTTGGGACGGACGCGTCAACGGTGTACTCGCACCGCTCAACGTCTACGTCTGGTACATGGAGTACAAGATGCCCGACGGCACGGAGATGGAACGTACCGGGACCGTGACGCTTGTAAAATAAAGACCATTGACCTTTGAGCTTTGACCTTTGACCTTTGACCATAATAAAGATAGCCACAAAAGGTTGTTTATAAAAAAGCGTAAGCGGTTGTTTTATAAAGATATAGAGCATAAAAAGCAAACAAAAATGCACAAACAGAGGTAAATCAGACAGGAAATACCGTAAAAAAATGTATTTTTGCAGCGTTTTAGAAGAAACGAAATGTCGTCTTTTGAGAGTTTATATCACGAAACGGAAATGAATGTGAGAGAGGCGGTTTATCGTTTCTCAGAGCTGAAAACCAAGTATGAGACGGCGAGAAAGGAAAACGAGCAGTTGCGTGTGGAGTTGGCAGAGACAAGGGAACAGCTCGAAAAAACAGAAGAAAAATTGAAATTAGTAGAACTAACAAATACGATAATAGACAAAGAGGACAAGACCGAACTGAAAAAACAGATCAATGATTGGGTGCGGGAGATAGATAGCAGTATAAAGCTTCTCAACAGCAAGTAAGATGGACGAAGACAGCATAAAAGTGACAGTGACAATCGGGCAGCGGCCCCTCACGGTCATCATCAAGAAGGAGTGGGAGCATTACTTCCGGGAAGCCGAAAAGGTAATCAATGACAGTTTTTTTGACTTTGCGAAGAAATGGCAATATAAAGACCAACAGGACCTTACCAACATGGTGTTATTAGACTTTGTGGTGAAAGCCCTGAACGACAAGGAAAGACTGAGGGAATACGACGAGGAACTGGTTCCGATGATGGAGTCGCTCAAGAAGCTGACGGAGGAATTCCCCATTGATTAGACGTTCTTTGACAGAAGAAATCCCGCATAAGTTCAGATACGTTTGTTAAACTCAACAGAATTACAA